>OLZI01000005.1_pt1 | contig 158271 bp, 148 predicted proteins | sample 1674061 | NCBI WGS metagenome assembly OLZI01 (sample SAMEA103958139, study PRJEB25191) | human gut metagenome | biome: human-associated habitat [ENVO:00009003]; feature: intestine environment [ENVO:2100002]; material: feces | place: Germany | collected 2013/2015 | reverse complement strand
AATTTACTGTGTTTCAGCAAATAACAACGATTTCAGCCTACTTTTTTGCAATTAGAGCCACAAAACGCCTTTTCAGCATGCTGAAAAGCTTTCAGATATCCTTAGATATTGAATAACAATAATATACACCACCTTTCAGCCTACTTTTTTGCAATTAGTCCTTTTTACTACCTCTTTTGCAAACGGGTAGATATATAAAAAAAAAGAAGACTGAACCTGAGGCTCAGTCTCTTGTTTCGTTGTATATGCTTACTTATTATTCAGCTACAGCAACAGTAGTAGCAACTACAGTGTCGGTAGCAGCGCTGTCAGCAACAACCAGAGTGTCAACTTCAGCAGCTACTTCGATAGTGTCGGTAGCAACAGTGTCAGTAGCAGCAGCTTCTTCTTTAGAATTGTTGCAAGAGAAAAGAGATGCGCTGAATACAACAGCAAGCATTAAAACTAACTTTTTCATTTTCTTTTTAAGATTAAATAATAAAACAATATTTTTTAGCTTCAAAAACGACACAAAGGTAATACAAAAACTTAATACACCAAACAAAAATTATGATTTTTTTCAAAGAAATTTCGCGTTTGGTAAAAAAATTAAAAAATATGTATTTTCAATACACCCCATTTTAACTAATTTCTTCCGCGTTTTAAGCTATAATCAATTGATTATTCGTATGTTACCTCGTGAAGATGTGACTCATGGCCCTGATTGACGCTTAACGCTATTTTATTGGCCATTGCCACCGCTTTTGTTATATGATCGCAGATATGGTCGGCTCCTACCAGTGATTCCACGCTGGCATGCTCAAGCACTTTGTGTACATTGGGATTTACTCCCGACAGTACCACATGTATCCCCTCGGCCTGCGATGAGCGTATCACCGATTCAAGGTTGTGCACACCTGTAGCGTCAATAAACGGCACCTTGCGCATGCGCAGTATTCGCACGATAGGTTTGGAGGCCATGGATGTGCGCATCAGCTCGTCAAATTTTGTGGCCACGCCGAAAAAGAACGGTCCGTCAATTTCATATATCTCTACACCCGGCTCCACGTTGAGCACCTCGTGCGTACTTGCTTCCGTCCCTTCGGCCACATCAAGCTGCTCGCTATACACCTTGATTTGTGTATTCTCCATCACACGGCGCAGAAACAGGATAATTGCCAGCAGCATCCCTATCTCTATGGCTATTGTAAGGTCAAATATCACCGTCAGCAGAAATGTCACCGACAGCACCGTTATGTCGCTTTTCGGATTCTTCAGTATTCCGCGCACTGTGCGCCATCCGCTCATATTGTAGCTTACCATTATGAGCACTGCGGCAAGGCATGCCATCGGCACAAGATTGATTAGAGGCATAAGAAACAGGAATATCAGCAACAGCACTACTGCATGTATTACGCCGGCCACCGGGGTACGGCCCCCGTTGGTTATGTTGGTCATTGTGCGTGCTATGGCGCCGGTCACCGGAATGCCGCCGAAAAATGGCACTATCACATTTGCCATTCCTTGGCCTATAAGTTCGGTATTGGAATTGGTTCGCGATCCGGTCACACCGTCAGCCACCGTGGCCGACAGCAGCGATTCTATCGCTCCGAGCATCGCTATGGTGAATGCCGATGGCAGTAGCTGGTTGATTGTTGTCATGTTCAGCTCAAATCCGTGTGGCTCCGGTATGTCGGTAGGCAGATTACCGAATCGGTCGCCGATAGTGTCAACATGCAGTTCGGGATAGAATATCTCAAGCACATACATTCCCGCTGTCACAATGATTATTGAAATCAGTGCACCCGGCAGTTTCTTGGAAATCTTCGGCGCTCCTATTATTATAAGGAGTGACACCGCTCCTACAATAAATGTAAGCCAGTTGATTTGGTTGAGATTCTGAAGATAAACTCCCCATTTCGGTATGAATTCGCTCGGCAGATTCTTTAGCCCGAGACCCAGAAAATCATTGATTTGGGTTGAGAAAATGGTGAGGGCTATACCGGCAGTGAATCCCACCACTATAGGATAAGGTATAAATTTGATTACCGTGCCTAAATGAAACACGCCCATAAGCACTAGTATCAGTCCCGCCATAAGCGTGGCTATCGCAAGGCCCTCAAGCGAGTAGGTGGCAATGATGTTGTAAACGATTACGATGAATGCTCCGGTCGGCCCTCCTATCTGCACTGAGCAGCCGCCAAGTGCCGACACTGTGAAGCCGCCGATTATAGCTGTGATTAGGCCCACCGTGGGGCTTACACCGCTCGCTATGCCGAATGCTATGGCCAATGGCAGCGCCACGATTCCTACTACAAGGCCCGATATGAGGTCCGCCTTGAACTTTTTCGCACTGTAGTGGGTGAGTGCCGAAAACAATTTCGGCTTGAAATCTATTGGTCCTGAAAAATTCATACCCTGTGATGAAATGGTTTAACTTACAAAAATCCACTGATTCCACACCGGTTTCGGTTTGGAAGCTGCAAAGGTATGAAAAAAATGTTAATTCCGGACTATTATATTATCTAATAGGGGATGTTTGTAACACGTTTTTCAGAACGGCTTGCGATACTTCTCAGGATCGCTGTCGTCAAGTATGCTCAGGTATGAGGCATACCGCGATTGTGATATGAGGCTGTTTTGCACGGCCTCACGCACTGCGCACCCCGGTTCATGTGTGTGGGTGCAGTTGTTGTAGCGGCAATTGCGGCTCATCTCAAATATTTCCGGGAAATAATGGCCCACCTCGGCTCGTTCAAAATCTATTGTGCCGAACCCCTTCACTCCCGGGGTGTCAATTATGTAACCGCCTTGAGGCAAAGGAACCATTTCCGAAAATGTGGTCGTGTGCATTCCCGTGTGATGTATGTGCGATATGTCACCGGTGCGCAGATTGATGTCGGGCAGTATGTCATTGATAAGTGATGATTTGCCCACTCCCGAATTGCCCGACAATAAGGTGATTTTGTTCGTGAGCAGTGAGCGTAGCTCCTCTACGCCTTCGCCGGTTTTCGCCGATGTGTGCACCACTTTGTACCCTATTGTGGTGTATAGGTCCGTGACCATCTGTAGCAATTCTTGGTCTTCTGGGTCTGTCAGCAGGTCCACTTTGTTGATTACAAGCACAGCTGGCACGTTATACGCTTCGCTTGTGGCAAGGAATCGGTCTATGAAAGTAGTGGAGGTGAATGGCTGGGTAAGGGTGGCTATCAAAAACACCTGATCAAGATTCGCCGCCAGTATGTGCGATTCTTTCGACAGGTTGCTTGCCCGGCGTATTATATAATTTTTGCGTGGATGTATCTCTGTTATGAAAGCCGTGTGGTCCGGATTGACTTTTATTGTCACGTTGTCTCCCACCGCCACAGGATTGGTAGTGCGGATATCTTTGAGGCGGAAATTGCCTTTTATCTTGCACTCTATTGTCTGGCCGTTCTCTGCGGCCACGAAATACGAACTGCCGGTGTTGCGGATTACTAAACCGTCCATAACATTACATACTTTTATGGTAAAAATTAGCGGATAATGTCGCAATGACAGAATCCGCTGAATTTTTGTTTTAGCAAAAAATATCGCTGTTATTATTCCTGTACCAAGGAAACAAGGAGTTCTTTGTTGTCACCACTCTCTTCAAAGCTGATTTTACCTTCGCGGGCAAGCCAGCCGAGTGCGGCATAGAGTTCTTTGTCTTTAAGCTTGGTAATTTTTTTGATCTGCTTGTTGTCAAGTACATCAGCTTCATTGAGGGCGCCCCATACAAGGCCTGCCCAAGTACCAATAGTGTCAGTGTTCATTGTGTAATGAGATTTATTCGTTAGACAATATTTATAAATAATTATTTAGTTGCTTTTGCAAAGATACATATTTTTATTTATATAATCTTCATTTGGTATAACAAATTGTTGGACTAAAGGTTGATTTTATTGCCGTAATTCTTTTTGCAACCCCCATTTAGCCAATTTCAGCCTGTTTTTTACCGCAACATAGCTCGTACTTTCTCTTCCGGCACCCCTAATTCTATGGCACGTTGGCCGTCTGCTTCGGCATCGTCAGGACGGTATCGCATTTTTTGTAGCAGCGCACGTTGCAGATACAGATCCCCGTCTGTCGGTTCAAGTGATATTGCTTCTGCCACATCGGTTGCTGCTGAGTTGAGGTCGCCTGTCATCATTTCGCACATGGCCCGTGCCGCATAATGTTCGGCATATTTCTCAGTTTCAAGGAGCCTTGACAGGTATGGTATGGCTTCGGAATAGTTGCCCGCGAGTCTGTGATAGGTGGCGGCGGCAAGATTGGTATATCTGTTCTTGTAGTCATGACGCTCCATGAACTTTATGTCGCGCATGCATATTGAGTCGCGGCCTTGTTCTAATGCCAGCATCGCATGATAGAAGCGCGTTTCCATAAGCATGCTGTCAAGTTCCAGTGCTGATGTGAAATCGTTATATGCTTCAATACTCTTGTTCATCCCCAAGAGCACGCGTGCTCTGTTTTGAAGCACCGTCACCGATGCCGGTGCCATTGCATGAGCATCGTTAAGTGTTTGCAGTGCCAGCGAATCTTGCCCCGAATAATACCGCACCATGCCGAGATTCGACATTAGCAGTATGTTGCCGGGATTGGCCGGTTCCGACCGCATCGCCCGCACCAATAATTCTTCAGCTTCATGCCAATGGGCATCCTTGATGGCTTCATCTGCTTTTTGCACTATATCAAGATAGTTAGGGATGCTGTCTTCGGCAAACACGGGGCACGCGGCGCACGCGCTTATATATATAATAAGGTGTATTAGAGCTTTCATGGTAGCAAAATTACTCCAACTTCAAAACAACTTACTCCAACCGATGGTTATAAAACTATAAAATTATGAAAGTTACTATAATATGAAGCATAAAAATAGTTTCGGATTGATAGCGCTGATGGCTCTCGTCTTGATGATGGGTGCTTGTAACGAGGATGATTATAATGAGCTTCCCGATTCGGTGGCAAGATTTGTGTCGGAGTATTATCCTTTCACAGAGGTGTCGGGTTACACCATGTCCGAGGGCAATTATGTGGTCGATATGAAAAATGGGGCAACTCTTGTTTTTGACAGTTCCCTTGCATGGATTGATGTTAATGGCAATGGCAGCGCGATACCCGAAACATTCATCTACAATTGTCTGCCCGAAACACTCTATAGATATATTCAGGAAATGGGACTTGTGCAGTCAGTTTATCGTGTGACGCGAAACTCCGAATATATCACCGTTTATACCATTGACACTTATTTCCGGTATGACATCGCTTCTCTGCAAATCACTTATCCATCGGCACGCGGTATAGCCGCATTGTACTTTTCAGAGTAGGAAAGGTGAGAGCCAGTATCATACCGTCTTGTTCTACCGTAGCATAAGCCTCGCGGTTCACAGGCAGCATCTCGCTGTCATACCACAACATATCCAGATTCCCCGGAAATATGGTAGGGGTGAGGTGTCCTTTGGCCATTCCCGTATGCCATTGTTCAGGATTGATGGTTGCACCATACACATATATTATATTATAGCCCTCATTGCCATCGTCAACTAATGCCAGCCGGTACTTGCCTCCTATATGGGCATACTCTTCATTTGTGTTTTGGTCAAGATATTGCCAGTACCCTTCTAATGGCTTCAGGGTGCTGGTATTTGACTTGAAATAGTTTTGCAATGATGAATGTGTCCATTGGGTATTTAATGTTGCTGCCCTCTCTGGCGTATATTCATCCACCAGCAGTTGTAGATTTATTCTTCCGGAAAACACGGCATAACGCTCGCCTTGCAGTGGCGATGGCATCCTGAATTCATATCTTTGCTCAAGGTGATTCTTTCCTGAAAATATTTTCACTATGCCGTCATTGTATGCTTCCACCGACAGTGAATTTTCATGGCGCCCGTCGCCTATGTTGTCGGTAAGTAATTGTGCATATATGATTGAATCGCCATTCACAGTATGCTTTTCTACCTTGAGCATCATCCCTTGTTGGTCAGTTATATATCCGTAATCTGAGTTGGCCGGATACAGCATGGCCCGTATATAACTGCTGTCGGTTGTGGCTATTTGCACACCAAATCCCTCATGCCACCTTTCTGCCTGCTCTTTGTATTGTGGCACACTTGCTCTTATCTCCACTGCGGCATATCTGCTCATGTCGGCATGGTCACTGTTGGTCAGAATCAGGGTGTCCGCTATTTCTCCTTCCGGAAAATATCTCCGTATATTCTGGGCTTCCGACAGTTGGCAACCTGATATTGCCAATATGCATGCTGTAATCCACACTTTCTTCATGTGCCGCTTTGCTCGTGCATTAATGTTGATACTGCCTGCACAAATTCTTCATCCGGCATATCCCATGCAAGCCAGTTGATGTGCCATCCGCGACGCTCCATGCCGCGAAACCATGTCATTTGCCGTTTGGCAAACTGATGTATTGCTGTCTCAAGTCCTTTCAACGCTTCTTCACGCGATAATTGACCTATGACATACTGTGTTATGAATTTGTATTCAAGACCGTAATATATTAGACTCTCGGCATCAACTCCTTTTGCCAACAGGTTCTCCACCTCCTCGGCCATACCCTGTGCCATTCGCTCTTTTAGGCGGTGTGATATGCGTTTGCGTCTTGTATCGCGGTCTATCTCCACTCCTATTATCACGGCGTTCCGTTCCGGATTCGGCATTGTTGTCTGTGCCTCCTCTGGATGCTCTTGGTAATAGGTTTGTATCTCTATGGCGCGTATGGCACGCTTGGGCGTGTCAACATCCGTAGTGTTGTGGAGTGACTTCATTTGCCCGAGTATCTCGGTCAGTTCCGGTAGCGTTTTTCCCGAAAGTGCTTGTCGCAGCTCCTCATTTGCCGGCACTTCGGGTAGCCTCAGGCCGTTCAGCATTGACTCCACGTATAGTCCTGTGCCTCCGCACAGTACCGGTTGTTTTCCTCGTGACTCTATTGCCGCTCTTGCCGATGCCGCGTCACGCAGATATTCGTATAGCGTGTACTTGTAGCCGGCATCGCATATGTCTATCATATGATACGGTACCCCCTGATATTCTATCAGATCTTTCCCTGTACCTAAATCCATGCCGCGATATATCTGGCGCGAATCAGCACTGATTATCTCGCCGTCAAATGATTTGGCGCATTGAACCGCACGGCGCGTTTTGCCGCTGGCGGTTGGTCCGGTGATGACAAGGAGTCCGTTTGACATGTGTTGTGATTGGTTAGAGTGATTGGCGGGGGTCATTCGCCGATGCCGTTGATATACTTGCGCCAGAAGCGGCGAAGACGGTAATAACGCACATCTTCGTTATTGTCGGCCACGCGAAGCCACTTCGGGTCGTTGAAGTCTATCTTCCATTTATGCAGATCACGCAGGCGGAAAGTCGGGGTGTAATGTTTTATGGCATAGCGGCGCGTCCCGTCCGAGTGATATGTTTTCCATGCCATGGCTATAGTGTGGATGCGCACTATTTCTGCCGACAGCAGGGGATTCGTCTGATTGTTGTTGATTAGTTTGCTGACCTCATACATCGTAAACCAGTGAGTCTCGTCATTCTCACGGGTATAGGCTTCTTTCTGCTCCTGATCAAGGTACGCTATGAAATGAAAGATATTGCAGTCGGCATTGCCGCTGAGATTTGAATACGCAAATCTCACATCTGCATTTGATATATGGGTGAGCTGGCGAAAATACTCTTGGGCATCATAATCCGACACCGATTTTTGGAATTTTGTCACCATCCATGCCGGGGTATCTATTTTTGAGCATCCGGGCAGCATCTGTTCTCTCTTCTCATCCGGCACTTTCAGCCCTATGAAATTGTCATATACCATCAGAAAACGTATGCGCGTGTTGCGTCCTGTCCGGAGATTGGTCCCCTCTATGTTGCGTTCATAGTATCTCCATATGCCTAAATAGCGCACTGCGGTATATCCGAGAGCTGCTAAAAATAACAACAGCGGGCACCAGATGAATATATACTTATCCAGATTGGAGAAATAGCTGTTGGAGTAAAATACTATGTAGTAAATCCATGATATCGCTGTGCATAATGACGCCAGCCACAGCATCAGGCGGTTCTGGAATTGTCCTTCTTGCGAAAACAGTATCCCTAAGAATCCACGCTCTGCAGGTGTCCCATGGCTCATCTTGCAGTCGCGGCAAAATGCAAGTTCTCTCTTCTTGACTCTCGCCCAAAAGGTTACGAATACTGATATAGGACCTACTACCAGTTGGGTGATGAACGGTATCTCATGGTTGATGCTGTTCACATCAAAGACTCTGTCCACAAGCCAGTGAGAGTAAAGTCCGTTGATTATCAGCATCGCGATTCCGCTCCAAAACATGATGCGCATCATTATGAATGGCATGAGATGGCATATCGGAAATAAGCGTTGGCGATTGTTGCGCACGCTTATAAACAACAGCCCTTGTAGGCCGAAAGCCACAAATGGCATCCACAGATGTTTTACCCAGAGGGTGGCTATGACAAGCAGTGTCAGTGCACCGGACGATATGGCCCAGTTGAGCCACATCCGGAATATTCCTTCTGAGTTTTCGAGTTGCGGTTGATGGTTCACTGCCTATGGTGATTGTGCGATTTACATGTTTTTGTTAAAATACTCCAGCATGCGTGCATATACTAAACTGCGGGCATTGCACCCATTAATGGAGTGGTTCTTGTTTGGAAACAACAAAAGGTCGCACCAAGTTCCCTGCGATTGCATTTCTGACACATATTGTATGGTATTTGCCATATGCACATTGTCATCGGCCGTGCCTGACATAATAAGCAGCGGACAGCAGCGGTTGGCGATATGGGTAAGACACGATGCCTGCTTGTAGCCTGCTTCGTTTTCGTTGGGCGTGAGCATGAATCGCTCGGTGTAGATTGCATCGTAATACCTCCAGTCTGTAACCGGCGCCACGGCCACAGCTGCTGCGTATGGCGCTCCGGGTGTGGATGATGCCATGATGGCTTCATAACCGCCGTAGCTCCATCCAAAAATTCCTATTCTGCTGCTGTCTGCCCATGGTTGTGATGCAATATATTTTGCCGCATTTACTTGATCGATGCTTTCATAATGGCCCAGTTGCTTGTAAACGATTCGTGAAAAATCGTGGCCCCGTCCACCTGTCCCGCGTCCGTCCACGCACACTACGGCATAACCCTGCATGGCGTAATAATTCGCCCAGCCCATTGTCCACCGGTTGAGCACCTCCTGCGAGTCAGGCCCGCTGTATTGGTACATTATCACCGGCAGCTTTGATGTGGCGTTTGTTGGCTTGATTACATATCCGTTAAGCTGCAGCCCGGCACTCGGCACCATGATAAGTTCCGCTTTGGGGGCTGATGCATATTTGGCGGCATAGCTGCTGTTGTCCTCAAGGGTACGCACTGATTTGCCTGCATTGTTGCACATGGTATATACCGGTGGTGTGCTTATTGTGCTGAAATTTTGAAGGTAATATGTCATGTCTGGGGCAAATGTGCCTGTGGCATATCCCTGTTCCGGCGACAGACTTGTCAGTTTGCCTTTGGCGTCTATACGGCAAATCACGCGGTTAACGGCACCTGACAGGTTGCAGCGCAGATAGTAGTTGCCCTTTGCGTCGCTTCCGTAATACGCGTCCACATCCCAGTCTCCTGAGCTTATTGTCCGGTTCAAGGCTCCGGTATAGGAATATTTGTAAAGATGGCGGTAGCCCGAACGCTCTGAGAATATCACCACGCCGTCAGGTTCCATTGTGGCTTCCTGAAATGTGAGCGGCGACAGCCATGCGTCCGATTGTTCTACTAATAGTGATTTCACTACTGTGGATTTTGGGTTGGCGGTGAACATCTCCATGCGGTTTTGGGCGCGGTTGAGGGTTGTCACTATCAGTCGGTCGGGCGAGTAAGCATATGTTATGCGCGGAATATATTCTGTCTGCGTTCCCGGAAGTTTTATCTCTTTGGTCTTGCGCGTTTCCACATCATAGCTGTGAACACTCACTTTTGCCACCTGTTGACCGGCCACGGGATATTTGTAGGTGAACTCTCCCGGATATAATGCATATTGGGGGGTAGGGGAGCAATAACCGTCATAGAGAGCAAAACTGTAGGCAGGCACATCGGCTTCATTATATTTCAGATAGCACAGTGTAAGATTGTCAGGTGCCCACACCATGGAACCGGTTGTGTCAAATTCTTCCTGATAACTCCAGTCGGGCACTCCGTTTATGATTTTGTTGAGTGTGCCGTCGGTAGTTACTGCCACTTCGGTACCGTAGTCAAGCTTCTTGATGAATATGTTGTTGTCGGCCATGAATGCCACCATTCTGCCGTCCGGTGAAAAAACAGGAGCCTGTTGGCGTTCATGTTCGGTGGAAAGCGGTTTCAGCAGGCGCGAGCGGAACTCATAGAAATAATATTTGGCTGTGAAAGAGTAGCGGTAAACTTCCTCCTTGTCGGTCCATACCAAAAGTTTGCTCCCGTCAGGGCTGATGGTGTACCCTTCAATAGATTCCAGACTCGTTTCGCGCGTTTTGGAAACATCAAATATGGTTTCGGCTTCTTTGCCGCTGCGTGTGTCATATTTCACCACTCTTTTGCCGTCTTCGCTCAAACTGAGATAGAAATTACCGTCAGTCATGAATTTGAAATTGTCCGGGCGCGACGGGGTGACTTCCTTGCCCACAAATTTTTCAATATCTGAATAATTGTTGAGTGATGGCACCTCAGCGATTGCTACCGGGGCCGCAGCTATTGCGGCAGCTGCTATGATAGAATGATAATACATTGTTGGTTGTTGGTATATGCTTGTTAGAAAAGCGACAATTGCTTGTCGTCATCCTTGCTGTTAGGTTTCTTAGCCGGTTCTTTGTAGCCGAAATCGTCCTCTCCGTCAAGTCCTTTTTTCATAGGCATCGGCTCTTGTGCCACGAACCAGTCGGTACTCTCCATCAGCTCATCGATTGCTGAAATCACCGGGCGCTTTTTTGATTTGCGCTTTGACTGTTTGGCGACATATTCTGTTTGTGGAGCTTCTGCGGCCACAGCCGTTGGCTTCTGGTTGAGCTTCTCGGTCAGTTCATCTATCTTGGCTTTAAGTTCGGCTTCGCTTTGGGCCTGCGCGTAAAGATTTGTCTCAATGGTTCTGCGCAGGCTCTCGTTCTCTGACTTCGACATTTCTAAATCCTTGGCAATGTCGGATTTGGCATCATTGGCATTGGCGAGCTGGGATTTCAGGTCGGCGATTTTTGCATCAAGGCGTTGCTTGACTTCTTCAAACTGCTCTACCTTCTGTACAATCGCCTTAAACTCTTCAGTTGCTTCGGTATCAATGTTTTGTGATGAATTCTGTAACTCCTCTATCTGTTTTTCAAGCTCGTTTACACGGTCTTTTAATGCTATGTTCTCTTGTGCAAGCTGCTCATTATCGGTAGATGAGGAGGAAACAGAGGCTACACGGAGTTTGTTTACGAGGCTGCGGTTCTCAAGTTGGTACTGTTCCTTTTCGGCCTCAAGGTTGGCTACTTGGGTTTCAAGGTCATGTACACGTTCGTTTAAGGCGCGTTTCTGCCGTGATGCACTCAGCTGAGCTGACTGAAATTCATTTTTCTTGGCTTCAAGGGAGGCGTTCACCTCTTTTAGATGAGCGAGATCGGCTGTCATTTTGCGTTGGGACTCGGATGCCTCTCGTGTTGCCTGTGTGCGCGCTTGGTTCACTGCCTCTTCAAGGCGGTGTCTTACCCCGCTGTCGATATGTTCAAGTATGTATCGTTTTTGTTGGTCGGTGTTGAGACATGACGACACAAATTCCGGCTGAAATTCGTTGAACAATTTTATAATGGCATCAAAAATGTCTCCCGGAAGTGCGTCATCATTTTTTGGCTGTGGAACACTATGTTCCACGGGGGTCTGAATTGTTCCACACCCCATTGTTCCACGTGTGACACTTGTTCCACGCGGGTCTGCTGGAGCGGCATCGTCAGTAAGCTCGAGCATTTCGTCTTCGTCCAATTCGTTGGAGAAACCGAGAGCTTTTTTCATTGATGATAGAAACGACATATTGTGTAGGCTCGGATTTTAAGAATTTTGGTGACTGGTGTTATCATGCGGTTTCACTACCACTCCTTCGCCTTTCTTGCCGTTGATGCCAATGGTAAGTGGCTGTGTGAAAGTGACTATACGCACAGCATCGCTCTCATACGATGCCGGAAGAGAGTTCAGATATTCTACATCGTAGAACCCCTCGTGAGTGGTGGGGTCAACGGTAAAATACCCCACTCCCATTGAGGTGAGGTTCTGGAAAAAATGGGTGCCCTGACTCGGCTCGATGCGGTAGTTTTTGAGCGACGACTCCACAATTAGCCGTGCCCCCGATATCTGTGGCCACTTCACAGGGATGCCCAATGCGGTGTCGCTTGAGCCCCACCGTCCCGGACCGATAAGAATATAGCCAGTGCCTTCCGACACGAGGCGACGGTTTATTTCGTCTATTTCTCTGGCTGTGTCGGGATTATGCTCGGGAGCGAAGTGCTCGGGGCGCACATAAACCACGGTGTTTACATTGTCAATAGTGCCGTGACCGAGGGCGGTATTGGAACGGAGAATCAGTTCGTTTTCAGGCAGCGACATTATGCTTTCATCCACAGTCTCTTTACGGTCAACTATCGGGCGGATCTGAAGCCAGTACAGATGGCCTTTGATTTCTCCTTTGGGCGTTATAATGCCTGCAAATTCTATCTCTACCGGACGGCTCATCTCTTTTTGTCCGGTATGAAGCATGAAATCAATGGCTTCTGCCAAAGGCAGGGCGTTGTGTTTCAGTATGTTGTTGAACGTGACTACGCGGCGTCCGGTGCCGAAATCACTGTCGCGCAAGAGGTTGTCCTGCAGGTCAAATGTGCTCACCATGTAGCGTAGCGCACCGGTTTTGGCTACATCCTGCACTGAAATTTTGAGGATATTGAATCCGTCATCAACCTTGAAATCGGTGGCATCGTGCATGTCAAGGGCATACATTTTTGTCTGGGTGTCGCGCAAAGCGAGTTTCAGCTCCGATGTCTGTAATGCCGATTTGGGATGTTTGGGCGAAAAGCGGAGGCTGATACCGCCGTCCACTATGTATTTGCCAAGTCCTACGGCCACTTCAGCCACACCGTCTTCGGTGCGTTCGTTGCCCGACGGATAGTAATTGAGTGAGCGTCCTACGCCGGAGAAAGAAGGAAAATACCAGTCATTGACCTGTTCACCAATGACTTCCTGAATTATGATGGCCATCTTTTCCTGATCTATGACATTGGAAGTGGCTGTCATGTAGGCTTTGCTGTCGGCATAGAAAACTGACGCATACACGCCTTTGATGGCATCGCAAAGCATTCGCATCATATGGTCCTTATCGTCCACATGAGGAATCATGTATGTAGAATAAACGCCGGCAAAAGGCTGATAATGTGAATCTTCTAACAGGCTGGAGCTGCGGATGGCAAGCGGGCGGTCAACGACATCAAAAAGTGCGTAGAAATCTTCCTTGACATGCATAGGCAGCTTGGCGCGCAGGAAATGCTCAAGTATAACACCATTGGGCGCATCGCTGAGCGCTATGGGGTAGAGGTCGTTGTCGGCCATGAACTCATCAAAGATGTCGGTACAAAGCACCACGGTGCGCGGTATGGAGATGGTAAGGCCGTTGAAGTTGTCGCATACGGGATTGCGCTTGATAATTTGGTCCACGAAAGCCAGACCGCGTCCTTTGCCGCCGAGTGAGCCTTCGCCTATTCGTGCAAAATTGGAATAGTGGTCAAAACGGTCTTTGCGGAACACTGCTACCACGCCACGGTTTTTCATTTTGCGGTACTTCACAATCAGGTCAAAGAATAGCTGACGCACCGCCGGAACTTCGTCAAGAGTGTAGAAGCGATGCTGCTTAATGACCTCAGCTATAGGGAATAGGGCACGTGAATAAAGCCAGCGCGAAATATCGTTGGACGAAGCGTGGTGAAGCAGGGCATTGGCAGGTATGTCAAAGATATGGTATTGTAGGTCTTTGAGCGAGCTGATGCGTATTTCATGTCCTGTGGCGGGGTCTGTCATTACGAAATCGCCGAAACTGAATTGCTCGGAGATGGCACCGGCAAGATCCACGGGAAGTTTTTTTGACAGTTTGTCAAGGAACACGCAGTTGATTTTTTTAGCGGCTTCAGCATTTTTGGTCTCGGACGACTCGATAATGATGGGGAGATAGGGATTTTCGGAACGTAAAAATTCCGCGAATTTCAGTCCTGCTTCCGCATCCTTGACACCCAGACGCTTGAACGAGACATCGCTGATAACACCAAGCAGATTAGACCCATAGCGGTCGTACAGTTCCATGGCTTCCTCATAGTCGCGTGCGAGCATTACTTTAGGACGCCCGCGCATACGAAGCATCTGCTCATGCTCGTTAAGGGCTTCGGTAGATGACTCAAACGATTGTTTAAGCAGGCATTTATAAATGTGTGGGAGCACTGATGAGTAGAATCTTACGGAGTCCTCCACGAGCATTATCATCTGCACTCCTACCTCGTTGATGTCCTGATCGGCATTGAGACGGTCTTCAAGCAGCTTGATGATGGCAAGCAGCAGATCCACGTTGCCGAGCCAGCTGAATACATAGTCAATAGCGGTAAAATCTTCGTTTTCCAGACGGCGTGACACCTCTTTGGAAAACGGGGTGAGGACCACAATGGGCACTGACGGCTGGATTTCTTTGATGAGACGTGCCCCGGAGAATGTTTCGCTAATGTCCATTCCCGGCATCATTATTACCAACCCGAAGTGTTTTTCCCGGATTTTCTGTGTGGCTTCCTCCACTGTGGAAACCTGTGTGACGCGGGGAGGGGAGCTGAGGTTCAGAGCCACGTATTCAAAATACAGTTGCTCTTCAATTCGCCCGTCTTCCTCCATCATGAAGGCATCATAGGGTGATGCTACGAGCAGCACATTGAAAATGCGCTTCTGCATCAGGTCCTGAAATGCCGTGTCTTTGAGATATAATTGGCTGAGAGCGTCCTCGTTCATGGTCAAACTACTTTTTGGCAAACAAAGATACGCACAATTAGCGAGGGGGCAGCCATTATTAGCCAAAAATTTGCATCGTCTTTTAAAATTTGCGTGAATTGGGATTACTGATGCGCTTATCGGCACTGAACCCAAAAGCAAAATTACTCATAGTTTCTATGCGCCGCTCCATAAAACAAGCCCTATCACGGGTAAGAATGTATATGAATTATGAATTTAAACCGAATGGCGGAGATTATATGTTCCGTTCACTATATCCCGAGGGCTTGGCGGATTTCCTTAACAAATTCAATATGATTAGGACAATTAAACGCGTCTTTTTCATGTCCTTTATCAGGGACAATCGCTACCATGAGATTGTTTGATTCCGCATATTCCAAAGCCTCAACCATGTCTTCTTCAGAAACCGGTTTGTCAGAACCAACTAATGCATCAACCGCAATGGCTATTGAGTTTGAGTACATTTGTTCATAAGAAGGGAAAGATGAATTTTGAGACATATATTCCAAACATCTAAGACGATGATAGCCAAGGAGGACACGTCCTCGACGCATTTTGTATAATGGCATTGAAGGCTTATAATTTTGAGCATACCATTCAAAAAAACATTCTATCACATTTGGGATACCATCACCTCCAAAATGAAAGAAAAGAATCATTAGTTGTTCTTTAAGACTTTGCGGTACCAAATCCTCTGGGAAGCAATCTTTAATACAAGTGTAATAGCCATCTGGTATTCCCTCTTTCCTGAATTGGTATTTATATAGTTGATCCATCCAATGAACTTCAGCATGAACGAAATACCATTCCAATTTTTCAAGCGGTCTTTCAAGATTAAGATATGTACAGAAGTCCAAAAGCCATGGATATACCTTTAGATACATTTCTGCATTATCATATAAATTAATATAATGGGGATTAAGAGAACGCTGTAATTCAAACATATAAAGAAAATGTATTAAGGATTAGATCCTTTCAGTTAAGACCGAGACTTCAATTTACAAAAAAACTTGGAAGTGCCTCAATGCTTGTTTGCGATTAACTCTTTTAATTGTGTAGGCGTAAGATATTTCCCGTTCAGTTTCCTATGTAACATGGCGTGACAATTAGGACAAACCGGTATTAACTCTTTTACCGGATTTATATTATGGGCAATTCCTCCCGCAGAAGAAATGAAATCGGTATGGTGAACATGAATAAACTCTTTGCCGATTAGACCATAAGCCTTTTCAAAATTAAAGCCGCAGATTTGGCATGAGTAACCGTATTTGGATATGCAAGCAGACCGTGCTTGTTGATTCCGCTCAAATATTGTTATTGAAAGTTCATGTGCTGCCCCTTCTGAATAAGTTTGAGAAAGGTCATCGAAAACTACATCAAAGTTAGCAAGGATATGTGACAGAATGTTATCAGGAACTTTGATACCACCCTGCAAATGCGATTTCAAACCCAATTCCTGAAGACGGGAATATGATAGTTCTTTATTGTTTTCAGATGCTTTTGCAATAGACTCAAGCCGAGTATAAAAATCGGTTTCCTTTAATTTGTAATTATATTTGAAAAGGTATTTATCATTAATAGTGTCTTTGAATGGTATGTTTATTTTAGAAACACGCATCATGTACTTTATCTGTCTTGAAGGACTGGAACAGTATAAAAATACGATATCACCAACGGATAGTTTATTACATTGTCTCCATTCAACAAAGCCAAAATCTATCAAACATTGAGGTAAGTTAAACACCTCTTTATTCCATGGTAGAATCCAGTAATTCATAATTAGATTTATTAGTGCTTATCATTTAGCGTATAAATAAAACTATCAAATTCATCTTCATTAAAATTTCAAAGTAATCAATCATTGTGCATACAAGCCGTTCTTTAATCCTATATTCATTTGATTTAGACTTTAATAGGGGAGTGCATTTTAATTCAAGTCCTGCTTCCTTAAAGTCTGCTTCCTGATTGGAATTGATGTCGTATTTAAAAAACAACTCCTCGACCATTTGTCCGAGTCCACCTTTGCCCTTTCGTTTTAAGCTTAGAATTTTGTCTCCCAACAGCGAATGTAGGGATTGTCCCATAAGGAATTTACTATACTCAAAGATAGAAACGGGGTCCTTAGGATTATAAGTAGAGGTTTTAAAAGTGGAAGTACCCATATAATGAAGGAGATTTTGAAATTTCCAATTTACAAAATTACAATTTTTTATGAGATACGGGATTTTAGGTCTAAGAAATAATTCCTGAACTGTGCGAATAATTAGGGTATGGACTTTTAACGGAAACTCATAATGAATTATGGTTATTTTGGGAAAATAAGTAATTCATAATGGCTTCAATGAGCTGGCGGTTGGTGGGCTCGGAGCCGGTTATCGCCGGAGGGTTGGGGAAAGAGAATGAAAAAACGGGGGCCGTGGGGACGGCTCCCGTTGAGGTGGGTTATGCGGTGGGTGGGTTAATGCTCCATGAGGAAACGCTCGGCGTCAAGGGCGGCTCTGCAACCACTGCCTGCGGCTGTGATGGCCTGACGGTAGTTGGGGTCGGCAACATCGCCTGCTGCAAAAACGCCGGGAATGTTGGTGGCGGTGGTGTGGTCAAAGGTCTTGATGTAGCCGGTGTCGTCAAGATGTATTTTGCCATCAAAGAGTTCTACGTTGGGTTTGTGGCCTATGCCGAGGAAAAATCCGTCAATGGGGAGGTCATAGGTGCGCTCGGCATCGGTGCCCTTGTGCTCAACGAGGTGCGCTCCTTCCAGGAATTCTTCTCCGTAGAGACCAAGTGTAACGGTGTTGAAGAGTACGTGAATGTTGCTCTTGTCAAGGACACGGTGCTGCATGACTTTGGATGCGCGGAGGTGGTCCTTGCGCACAATCAGGTAAACTTCGGCAGCGATATTGCTCAGATAAAGGGCTTCCTCGCAAGCGGTGTCGCCACCGCCAACTACTGCCACACGCTTGCGGCGATAGAAGAAGCCATCGCATGTGGCGCAGGCTGACACTCCGAGGCCTTTGTATTTTTCCTCATCAGGGAGTCCAAGGTATTTGGCTGATGCGCCGGTGCTTATGATTACGGTGTCGGCAATGACTGTGGACCCATCATCGCCTTTTGCTACAAAGGGACGCGAATCAAGATTGATTTCGGTGATTACGGCTGAGTGCACATCGGCTCCGAAACGTGCGGCCTGACGGCGCAAATCATCCATCAGCTCGGTGCCGGTGGTGCCGTCGGGATAGCCGGGGAAGTTTTCAACTTCGGTAGTGGTGGTGAGCTGTCCGCCGGGCTGGGGGCCTTCGTATATCACAGGCTCAAGGTTGGCACGTGAGGTGTAGATTGCGGCGGTGTATCCGGCGGGACCGGATCCTATAATAAGGCATTTGGTTTTTTTGTCCATATGTGTTTTGAATTTTGATTATCGCAGGTCAATTATATCCACTCCGGGATATGCTTTGGGAGAGAAGCGGAAATAGGCATCGGCCAAGGAGGAGCCTATTTTGGTGCCGACAAGCTTAACGGTGACGGTGGTGCCGTTGGATGCGGTGAGAGTAATGGTTTGCGGCAATAGTGAGGATGAATCCAATGTCACTACGGCCTGACGGATGTCGGCTTTTTTTTGTTTGGCGGTGAGCCGGAGCACCCGCTGTGTCTTAGGGCTTTTAAGCAGGGTGGCAGTGTATTGCTTGCTGAACATGTTGACCACCATTACGGGGTTGATCATCTGGAGTTCCTGAGCAGTGGGCGCGGATACGGTGACTTCGCGGTCGGCCGCATTGAGTACCCACTGGGTGGTGCCATCGTACCATGAAGTGTATTGTGGTGCGGTGATGCGGAATTTCTGGCCGCTCATAATTATGGTGCCTTTGACTACTCCGGCTTGTGCGGAGGAGGTGAGGGTAAAGGTGGCTTCGATGGATTTTGCAGCACGAAACCGGGCTGATGCTCTGCTGAGAACATCTGCAGTCGACTCGCCTGCATAAGCAGAAAGAGTGAAGCTCAGTAATAGAGCAAAGATGAGTGAGAATTTAGTTTTCATCAAGGGATAAACAAATCAGCGTGAGTGAAAGTTCTGCTACGCGGGGTTGGTGAGCATGATGTCAAAAGCGATGGAATCCATGAGAACATTGCGCGGTTTGCCACCCTGAGCGGGTCCGACAACTCCGGCAGCCTCCAGCTGGTCCATGATTTTGCCGGCACGCGGATAACCGATGTTGTATTTGCGCTGCAGGAGCGAAGTGGAACCGGTGCCTGACTCAATGATGGTGCGTCCGGCATCCTCAAACAACGGGTCACGGTCGCCCACGGCACCAAGATTGCCGGTGCCGCTTTCGCCTGCGGGTACATAGTCGGGCAATTCGTAGGCGCAAGGGTAGCCTATCTGCTCGCTGATGCTGTCACAAATGGCTTCAACTTCTGATGTTTCAATGAGGGCGCACTGCACACGCTGAATCTTGCCGTCCTGAGAGAAAAGCATATCGCCACGGCCCACAAGCTGTTCGGCACCGGGACGGTCAAGTATGGTGCGTGAGTCAACGGCCTGAGTGACACGGAATGCCACTCGTCCGGGGAAGTTGTTTTTAATCATGCCGGTAATGACATCAACTGACGGGCGCTGTGTGGCGAGAATGAGGTGTATGCCCACGGCACGCGCTTTCTGCGCAAGTCTGGCCACAGGAGTTTCCAGCTCTTTGCCGGTGGTCATGAGCAAGTCGGCAAACTCATCAATGATGACAACAATGTATGGCAGGAAACGATGTCCTTTGTCGGGACTCAGGCGGCGCGCAGTGAAGAGTTCGTTGTATTCGGCAATGTTGCGCATGCCGGCTTTTTTGAGTAGTGCGAGACGGTTTTGCATCTCCACACACAGGGAATTAAGCGTGGTTACGGCTTTGGCTGGTTCGGTTATGATGGGTTCTTCCTCATCGGGGAGTTTGGCGAGGTAATGGCGCTCAAGCTTGGAATAAAGGCTGAACTCAACCATTTTGGGGTCAATGAGCACAAATTTAAGCTCAGACGGGTGCTTTTTGTAGAGCAACGATGCGATTATGGCATTAAGGCCCACAGATTTACCCATACCAGTAGCACCGGCCACGAGCAGGTGGGGGATTTTGGTGAGGTCGGCAATATAGACCTCGTTTTGAATGGTAGTGCCCATGGCCAGAGGGAGCTTGGCCTTAGTTTCGATATATGCTTTGGATGATAGAATGCTGCGTATGCTGACAATCTGCGGATCACGATTGGGCACCTCCATGCCTATAGTGCCACGACCGGGCATAGGCGCGATGATGCGTATGCCGAGGGCTGCGAGATTAAGGGCCATGTCATCGCCAAGATGCTTGATTTTGGAGATGCGCACACCTTCGGCGGGGACGATCTCATAGAGTGTGATAGTTGGTCCGACAGTGGCTTTAATGCTTGAAATTTCAACGCCGTAGCTGTTAAGTGTGCGAGTTATGCGCTCTTTGTTGGCTTCCTGCTCGTCAATATCCTCAACAACGCCATGATTCTCATCGCGTTGTGTGAGCAGCTCTAACGAGGGAAAACGGTAGCGGCCAAGTTCGGCAGTGTGATCGTAGGAAGTGTCAATGCCACGATGTTCCATAGCATCGGCATCGGCGGCGGAGTATTGCTCTATTTCGGGTTTGGTGACAGTGATGGTTACATCATCGGACTGGCTGACGGTGTCTTCTTTGTCCGGAATAGAAGTAAGCTCCTGCTGTGCATCGGCTATAACGGCAGGAGATTCGGGTACCGTTTCGGTCTCGTAATCCGTTCCCGGTTCATCATATAAGGAATCGGCAGTGGGTATGTCATCAAAAAGGTCATCGGATGCAGGTTGCGACTCGGGGACAGATTCTGTTGCGGATTCAGAAACCTGCTCGTCAACAAGTTCTGCAGCAGGTTCGGCAACGGTTTCAACTTCAATCTCAGCCTCGGGCTGAGTGGCTGAAGCGGCAGCTTGCGCAGCCGCTTCGCGTTCGGCCTGCTGGCGACGGCGCTCTTCGGAACGCGCCATGTGACGAGCGTTCATCTCAGAGATGCGAAGACGCTGTGCCTTAATTCGTTTGGCAATAAAGTGGTATATGATGCGAACCTGATTGAAAAAAATCAGAATCATTGCCGCCACTAAGAGGATGTTAACGGCAATTGCTCCCCACAATCCGGTATAGGTGAAGAGCCATTGATTGACAAAGTAGCCGTGTTCGCCACCCCAAAAATGGAATCCTCCGGACTGGTAGGTGACAAATCCGGCAAGCACTGAGAGTGCCACTGTGACAAGGAGGCAACGGAATGTGAGTTTCCAAAAGCGAAATTTGTGTAAGCCCACAAGAGATGCGCCGAGCGCACCGATATAGAATATTAGGACAAAAGCACCGATGCCGAACCATCGCGACACTACCAGATTGCTGAGATATGCGCCCAAAAGTCCGGCTGCATTGGTGGCTTCAAGAGCTCTTGAGGATGTGGCGGACAAAGATCCGGCGGACACAAGGCTTTGATCGTCAGAACCGGCGGAGATGAAAGAGAGGGAAGCCACAAGCATATAGCATGCGGCGAGAATGAGGGTTATTCCGAGAAAAATCTTGAAGCGGCGGTCTGTAAAAAACGAAAGCAGATTGATGCCTGATTGCTGAGTGTCAGCGGAGTGCGATGCTGCGGCTGCCGGGCGTGATGCGGATGTGCGTGCAGAGGTCTGTCGCGGGGCAGTGGTGCGTGCGGCAGCGGCTTTGCGCGGTTCGCGACGCAGTTGTGGCTCCGGCTTGTCCATTGGCGCTGACTGACGCGATTGGTTCAGTCCGGACGGGTCAAAATTGCCGGTGGATATTTCAAATGAATCCATAGATGTGGGAAGTGACTAAGATTAAAGGATGGAAAGGTCGTGTATGGTTTTTGCGGGATCGGGTGCCGAGAATACAAAGCTGCCGGCGACAAGCACATCGGCACCTTCGGCAGCGAGAGCCGCTCCGGTTTCAAGGTTGACTCCGCCATCAATTTCCACAAGCGCGTGAGAGCCGGTGTCGGCAATGAGTTTTTTGAGACGGCGCAGCTTGTTGATGGTATGCGGAATGAATTTCTGACCACCGAATCCGGGATTGACCGACATAAGCAGAACCATGTTCAGATCAGAGATTATGTCGGTAAGAAGTTCAACAGGAGTGGCGGGATTGAGGGTTACAGCCGCCTTCATGCCTGCGTCACGGATTTGCTGTATGACACGGTGAAGGTGTGTGCATGCCTCATAATGCACATTCATGTACTCGGCTCCGCAGTCGCGCACCTGATTCACATAGCGTTGGGGATCTACGATCATGAGGTGGACATCAAGCGGCTTTGTTGCAAGTTTCTGAATGTATTTCATTACCGGGAATCCAAAAGAGATGTTTGGAACAAAAACACCGTCCATGACATCAATGTGAAGCATGGATGCAGCAGATCCGTTGAGCATCTCAATATCACGGCCAAGGTTGGCGAAATCGGCAGAGAGGAGCGAAGGGGCGACTTGTATCATCAGAGATTGGTTTTGCGAGATTTTGGTTTAAAAGCATTGTAAGCAATGATTCCTATGCACACAACTCCTATTGCGAGGCCCGCATAGGTGAGGTAGCTGTTGTACTGCTCAACGGCGGCATAGAGCTGGTCGCGGCTGACTATTGTGCCGAGCCAGTAGCCAAGGGCAGCAAGGACAGAGTTCCATGTCAGTGCGCCAAGAGATGTATAGAGCATGAATTTCCAAATATTCATTCTCGCAAGTCCGGCGGGTATGGATATGAGCTGGCGCACGGCAGGAATGAGACGGCCAATGAAAGTGGATATGGCGCCATGATTGTCAAAATATGTTTCGGCTCTGACCACTTTTTCTTCCGTTATGAGGCAAGCATGCCCGATTCGGGAGTTGGCGAACTTGTAAACAATGGGACGGCCAATCCATACGGACAGAAAATAGTTGACCAACGCGCCTATCAATGCACCTAAAGTGGCGAGAACGAGAACAAGCCAGATGTTGACTTCATGGCTTGTACAAGCGAGATAAGCGGCCGGGGGCACGATTACTTCGGAAGGGAAAGGGATGAAGGAGCTCTCCACAACCATCAACAGAAATACCATGCCGTAGATCCATGCGGCATCGGCATTAAGAAAGTCCTGGATGATTTGTGCCGGGTCAAACAGCATGCCGGCGAGTATCAGGGAATCAATCATAATTATTAGCTGGTTTTAGGAAACAAAATTACAATTATTTTTGCGTACTGACAAAAAGAAATGGTGTGGCTGAATGTGAAAACAAAAAGCGGCTCCGAACCGGAAGGAAAGGGAGTCGCTGAATAGGGTTATGCGAAGTGCCGAATTACAGAATTCCTGCGGAGCGGAATAGTGCGGTGTAGTACTCGGCTTTCTTTTCAATGGCCATGGGGTAGGCTCGTGATGTGGATGGCATTCGCCAGATATTGAGGCCGTCGGCCGATGTGACCATTTCGCCCATCTTGGGCAGGGGGGTGGATGTGAGAGCGGCTATGACGGAAGCCGCTTTTTCACCGGTGGTGGCTACAGTGTGACATTCCGGCATGAGGTCAAGCAGTCCCCGCAAGTTGACGGGACGGACGATTTCCAGAAATTTGTCGGAGGCATTGCCTTTGGTGCGTATTATTTCAGCTCCGGTGTCGTTGAGCGCAATGCCACGCTCTGTGAGCAGCCGTTTGATGTCGTCAAGGCGATATGTGCGCGTCAGCTCGTCATAAAACCGCTGTTTGTTGTCAAAAAATATAAGTCCCATAATGCGCCAGAAATCATTCTGACAGTTGGGGTAATAGAAGTCCATGCTCCAGCGGTTAGGAGCGGGAGGGAATGTGCCCATAATAAGAATTTTGGCGTGAGGCGGGATGAATGGGGGCCAAGGGTGGGTTTCGGTGTTCATGTGAGAACTGTTGTGTTATACGGTTGTTAATACTATATATACGTTTTTGAGTATGATAAAGTTTTATGCCTACGAGGGAGGTAGCATAGTGGAAAAGAACGAGTGGCAGCCTCATTACTGGATAAATGTGGAATGCCCCGATGAGGAGGATTACGCATTTTTGCAGGGACTTAACTTGCCGGAATCGTTTATGGAAAATGTGGCCGACATGGATGAGCGGCCAAGATTTGAACGCGAGGCCGGATGGCTGCTGACAATTCTTCGCATACCTCACCATTCACAAATTTCTCCGTTGAAATATTGCACGGTACCGCTCGGCGTAATGACCAAAGACGAGATCATAGTGACGGTGTGTCATGCCAAGACCGAGATGATTTCGGATTTTATAGACCACAGCAACAAGCGACATATCAATGTGGACAATCAGCCTGATTTTGTGCTTCGGCTCATATATTCGTCAACGTATTGGTTCCTACAGTATCTTAAGGATATAAACGAGACGGTAGGGACCTTTACACATCAACTTGAAAAGAGTGTGCGTAATGAGGTGCTGCTCAGCTTGATGCAGCTTCAGGAGGCTCTTGTGTATTTCAATACCTCACTCCAAGGCAACAGTATGCTGACGGAAAGGCTCAACAAGGTGTTTTCGGATGACTGTGATGCGGATTTGCTGGAGGATGTGGAGATAGAACTGGGACAGGCATTGAACACTGTGAATGTTTATATGGAGATTCTCAGCAACAGCATGGATACGTTTGCTTCGGTTATATCAAACAATGTGAATAACATAATGAAGCGCATGACCAGCATATCCATAATACTGATGATACCTACGCTTGTGGCGAGTTTCTACGGCATGAACGTGGATGTGTGGTTTGCCTCAAACGAACTGGCCTTCGGGTTTATAATCCTATTCTCATTCTCTGTGGCAGCTGTGGTCTGGTATTGGCTGCACAAGGTTCGCTGGGTGTGAAAAAAATCGCCACCGCACGATGTGATGCAGTGGCGATTGATTATGATTTATAAGCGATTTTAAGCTTTTACGCGACCGATGTAGCTGCCATCGCGGGTGTCAACCTCAATAAGCTCACCTTCGTTGATGAAGAGGGGAACACGGATTTCGGCACCTGTTTCGAGAGTGGCGGGCTTAAGGGTGTTGGTAGCGGTATCGCCTTTGAGGCCCGGCTCGGTGTAGGTGATTTTGAGGACGGTCTTAACGGGCATTTCAGCGTAGAGCACAGTTTCAGTAGAGGCATCGCTTACAACTTCCACAGTGTCGCCTTCTTTCATGAAAGCAGCGCCGGTAACGAGTTCCTTGTTGATAGGAATTTGCTCGTATGTTTCATTGTTCATGAAAATGTCATCGCCGCCATCAGCGTAAAGATACTGGAAAGGACGACGCTCAACACGCACATCTTCAAGTTTTTCGCCGATATTGAATCGACGCTCAAGCACGCGGCCGTCAACCACGTCTTTGAGTTTGGTGCGCATGAAAGTATTGCCTTTGCCGGGCTTAACGTGGAGGAACTCCACGCAGAAGTACAAGCGGCCGTCCATGCGGATGCATGTGCCGTTCTTAATGTCTTGAGCGTTAATCATAAAAAATGTAGTGATGTTTGTTTTGGGCGCAAAAGTACAAAAAAATTCTGTTTAATCAAAGATTTTGTCCCAATCTTTCCATACGGCTTCATAACCGAGTGCGCGTATTTCCGAGACTACCTGTGCCGGTGTGCGGCTGTCGCTTACTTCAAACTGTTCCAAGGCATCGGGCGTGGAGACATAGCCGCCCGGCTCGGTTTTGCTGCCGGCACTCATGGATGTGACACCGAGTTTCATCATATTGGCACGGAAAACGGGGTTTTCGCGTGTGGAATAAGAAATGTCAACATCGTGGTCGAAAATGCGGAATGCGAAAGTGACCTGGGCAAGTTCGCGGTCGGACATCACCACATTGGGCTGATAGCCGCCCTCTGCGGGACACATGCGAGGGAAATTGATGCTGTAGCGGGTGCGCCAATAACGCTTGCGCAGATAGTGGAGATGGCGGGCCATCATGGTAACATCCGTGCGCCAGTCCTCAAGGCCAATCAATACGCCCATACCGATTTTGTGTACGCCGGCGGCTCCCATGCGGTCAAATCCGTTGACGCGCCATTCGAATATGGATTTCATGCCACGGGGATGATATTTCTTGTAAGCTTCCTCATGGTATGTTTCCTGGAAGCATACCACTCCATTGAGTCCGGAATGGGTAAGCCGCTCATAATCGCGCTGCTTCATAGGCATGACTTCAATGGTGAGATTGTTGAAATACGGGCGTGCGGTGTGAAGCACCTGCTCAATATAATCCACGCCGTTGAGCGTGGGGAATTCACCTGACACTATAAGCAGATTCTCAAAAGGCCCGAGCTTGCGTATTGCCTCACATTCGGCTTTTACCTGCTCTTGGGTGAGAGTGACGCGCTGGAGGGGATTGTTATGGTTAAAGCCGCAATACACGCAGTGATTGGTGCATGCGTTGGATACATAAAGGGGTATGTACATTGAAATGGTTTTGCCAAACCGCTCAAGAGTATAGCGGTGGGAGAGTTGTGCCATGCGCTCCAAATAAGGCTCAGCAGCGGGAGATATCAGAGCCATGAAGTCGTCAACCGACGGGTGCGCGGCGGTAAGGGCGCGCTCCACATCGGCGGCAGTTTTGGAAGCTATGGCCTGAGTTGTGGCCTGCCAATCGTATTTTTTAAGTTCGTCGTAAAACATTTCCATCAATATTTTTCACATTCTTTTGCCACATCCTGCGATATACGCATGGCGCAGAAGTTGGGTCCGCACATGGTGCAGAATTTGTCGGAGTCCTTGTGGCTCTCAACATAATACTGGCGAGCACGTGCCGGGTCAAGAGACAGGTTGAACTGGTCTTTCCAACGGAAATCGTAACGTGCGCTGCTCATAGCATTGTCGCGTACCTGCGCACCGGGATGTCCTTTGGCTATATCGGCGGCATGGGCGGCAATTTTGTAGGCTATGACACCATTGCGCACATCCTCGAGTGTGGGAAGGGCGAGGTGTTCCTTGGGTGTGACATAGCATATCATAGCGGTTCCCATCCATGCTATTTGTGCTGCGCCGATGGCTGAAGTTATGTGGTCGTAGCCCGGGGCTATGTCGGTGGTGAGCGGTCCAAGGGTGTAGAAGGGGGCCTCGTGGCATTTTTCAACCTGACGGTCCATGTTCTCGCGGATTTTGTGCATCGGCACATGGCCGGGGCCTTCAATCAGTACCTGTACATTATGTTTCCATGCAATTTCAGTCAGCTCGCCGAGAGTGTCAAGCTCAAGGAACTGAGAACGGTCGTTAGCATCATGAATAGAGCCCGGGCGGAGTCCGTCACCAAGCGATACAGCCACATCATATTTGGCAAGAATCTCACATATCTCGTCAAAGTGGGTGTAAAGGAAATTTTCTTCGTTATGGAGCACAGCCCATTGCGTCATGATGGAACCGCCACGCGATACAATGCCGGTGAGTCGCTCCTTGATCATGTCGGCATGAGCACGCAATGCACCTGCGTGAATGGTGAAATAGTCCACGCCTTGTTCAGCCTGCTCAATAAGGGTGTCACGGTATATTTCCCAAGTGAGGTCGCGGACGCGACCGTTGACTTTCTCCAATGCCTGATATACTGGTACAGTTCCCATAGGTACGGGACAATTTCGGATAATCCATTCGCGGGTTTCATGGATATTGTCGCCGGTGGAAAGGTCCATCAGAGTGTCGCCACCCCAGTAGCAACTCCATACAGCTTTCTGTACTTCCTCTTCAATGCCGGAGGACAGGGCAGAGTTGCCAATGTTGGTGTTGAGCTTCACAAGGAAGTTTTTGCCGATAATCATAGGCTCTGCTTCGGGATGGTTGATGTTGGCGGGGAGCACGGCTCGGCCTGCCGCTATTTCCTGCCGCACAAACTCGGGGGTGATATGGCTTTCAATGCCAAGCTCACGGCAATTGGCGTTTTCACGAATGGCCACATATTCCATTTCAGGAGTTATGATTCCTTTGCGTGCAAGAGCCATCTGAGTTATGGATTCACCGTTCTTGGCACGGCGCGGCGCATGGCGATGCTTGAAGCGAATAGGCTCAAGTGCGGGATTATTTTCGCGCTCACGGCCATACTGAGAAGTTATGCCGGGAAGCTGCTCAAGGTCCGATCGCTCAGAAATCCAAGCTTCGCGGAAGCGTGGCAAACCTTGGTTTATGTCAAGTTTCACAGAAGGATCGGTATAAACGCCTGAGGTGTCGTAAACAACTACCGGGGCGTTCTCGCGAACTGTCTTTTCGCCATTTTTGACGGTTACGGTAGGGGTGAGGGAGATTTTGCGCATGGGAACGCGCAAGAAAGGAAACAGCTCGCCTTTAACATAAATTTTCTCGGATGCAGGATAGCTGTGAATGTTGAAATTTTCAATAGTCATGTCAAAGGGTATCTAAAAATGAAGTGAGGGGTGATGTGGCTTCTGCGGTGTGAGATACGGTGCCCAGACCAGCAAGATATGCGCGGCGACCGGCGATAACAGCTTCCTTGAAAGCTATGGCCATTTCCACCGGGTTCCCGGCTACGGCAATGGCGGTGTTGACAAGCACGGCATCGGCTCCCATTTCAAGAGCGGCGGCAGCATGGGAGGGTGCTCCGAGGCCGGCATCAATAACTACCGGGACGCGGGTTTCGGCAATGATGATTTCAAGCATATCAACTGTGCGAAGACCTTTGTTTGTGCCGATTGGCGCACCCAAAGGCATTACAGCTGCTGTGCCCACATCCTCCAATCGTTTGCATAGCACGGGGTCGGCCTGAATGTAGGGAAGTACCTTGAATCCCTCTTTGGCCAAAACTTCGGTGGCCTTGAGCGTTTCCACGGGGTCGGGGAGAAGATATTTCGGATCGGGATGGATTTCAAGTTTGATGAAATCGGTGCCGAAGCAATCGCGTGCAAGGCGCGCGGCCATGATGGCTTCCTGCGCGTCGCGCACACCTGAAGTGTTGGGAAGGAACTGAACATGATCGCGATTGATGTGACGAAGCATGTCATCGTCTTCTTCATGCTCCATGTCAATACGTTTCATGGCTACGGTAATCATTTCCGAGCCGGAGGCAAGTACGGCATCAAGCATAAGACGGTTGCTTGAGAATTTGCCGGTGCCAACGAACAGACGCGAATGGAACTCGCGTCCACCTAAAGTGAGAATATCATTCATCGGGATAAAGTTTTTGCATAATGTGATTTGTGTATTCTACGGGGTCGGGTGCATTGATAATGGCACCTGAAACTGCTATACCGTTGACTCCTGTGGCCATGATGGCATCAATATCGTCAATGGTAATGCCGCCAATGGCAACTATGGGTAGTTCCACACCTGCCTGACGCACTTGGCTGACAACAGAGGCGTAGCCTTCAATGCCGAGTACGGGTGAGAGATTTTTCTTGGTGGTGGTGTGGCGGAAAGGTCCAAGGCCCACGTAATCCACATCTTTGCCTTTATAGCGTATAATATCTTCGGCAGTATTGGCCGTAATGCCTATTATGGCATGAGGGCCGAGTATCTCCCGAGCTTCAAGAGGGTCCATGTCGTTCTTGCCAAGGTGAACTCCGGAAACCTTAAGCTCATTGACAAGCTCCACGCGGTCATCAATGATAAGGAATGTCTCGGTTTCACGGCACATAGGAATAATTTCCATTGCCACTTGCCGAACCTCATCATCGGAAGCATCCTTTATGCGGAGCTGAATCCACCGACACCCTCCTTCAATTGCCATTTGTGCTTCTTCGGCAATGGAGTAATGCTCGCTGGGATGAGTAATGAATTGTAGCATATTAGTTAATTAATTTATTTATCACTGAATTGTTGCCAAACAGAGCCAAGGCAGGCATATCCCGCGAATCCCATGTGCATAAGCTCAGATTCCTTATCGGGGGTTACGCCGCCCAATGCCACTACAGGTACTTTGGCTTCTGCCAGCGCACTGATAATCTGATCAGTGGTGAGTACAGGAAGATAGCCCGGCTTGCTTATGCTCGGGTAAACGGGGCTTAGAGTGGCATATTCGAGTCCTGTTGCCTGACTTAATTCCTGAGGTGTATGACAGGAACGTGAGAGTTTGTCCGAGTATCCTACAGGCGGTGTCGGGCAACGACTGTTGAGGTGCAGTCCACCAAGATTGAAACTGTGAACGAGCTCAAAATGTCCGTGAAGTTTGATGCGCGAATGATATTTTTGCGGAATGGCCTCAATGATGTTTTGAATATCGCGCAGTGATGCGTCGGGATGCCTGAGGTGCACATAGGTCCACCCGTCGCGGAGCAATGATGTGATTATCTGCGGCTCGCGGGGGTGAATATGGTGTGTGGTGATGGCAATGCGTAGCATGAATCAACCTCCGTAGAAAGCTTTGATGATTATGATTTTGTCGCCTTGATGAAGAGTGTGGGTTGCGCGATTGTCGCGTGGCACAACGGCATTGTTTACTGCCGTAGCTATTCCCACAGGGTTTATGCGTTCAGCCTCAAGAGCCTGCAAGAGGGTGGCCCCGTCCTGAAGGTTTACCGGTTTATCATTGATTGTTATGGTCATGATGGTGATGGTTTTGGAATTTCATGTGTCGCGGAGCATAGAGATGGTTCATAGGGCCGTGTCCGTGCCCAATAGCTACCGATGCGCCGCTTCGCAGTCCGCGTACCACAAAAAGTTTGGCGCGGCTTACGGCTTCAGTCATATCCATGCCGAGGGCAAGATAAGAGGCTATAGCAGACGACAGGGTACATCCGGTGCCATGTGTATTGCGCGTGTTGATAGCATCGGATTTGAGCGGCATAAGCTCGCAGCTGTTTTCAAGGAGCAGATAGTCGGTCTTGAAATCTGTGGAGTCAGTGTCGCCCCCTTTAAGAAGCACATTGCGGCATCCCATGCCACGGAGTGCGAGCGCCTGTTGCATAAAGTCATGCGTGCCTGTGAGAGCATAGGCCTCGCTTATGTTGGGTGTGACGATTTCGGCCATGGGGAAAAGGAGTTTGACCATGCAATCTACGGCATCGGGAGCAATGAGCTGCGATCCGGATGTGGAGAGCATGACGGGATCTACAACCAAGTGTAGGGGGGAGTGCTGTGACAACTCGGCAGCTACCTGCTCAATGATGGGGGCTGAGAAAAGCATACCTGTTTTGACCGCGAGGGGAGGTATGTCGGCCCAAACGGTGCTTATCTGTGCTCGAACTATGTCAGGGTCAATGCCTTGGATGGCAGATACTCCGGTGGTGTTTTGGGCTGTAATGGCTGTAATGGCAGTCATTGCATAACAGCCAATAGCTGATATGGTTTTAATGTCGGCTTGTATTCCGGCACCTCCGCTGCTGTCAGAGCCGGCTATTGAAAGAACGGGATAATAACGACGCATAGGCATGTCAAACTTATATGAATGCCAAAGCAAAGGTTATGTGCCGAATATGGATGAGTGTTGGTCTCTAACAATCCCTGCGCCGGTGCTAACCGTATCAGGTTCAGAGGGTATGAATCTCAGCCACATGAAGCGGCACCCCTTTGTTGTAACATTTGAGGCAAAGATAAATAATAAGAATGAAATACCAAAAAAATTTATCGCTATTCTTCTTTGGGACCGGATGAGGGACGCTTAGGAGAACGGTGCCAAGGACGACGGCGTTTGGGCTTTGGCGACCGGGTATCAGCAGGTGCTGATGCTTCCATGTCAGGTTTGCGTTCAGAGCGCGGGGCGGATGATTTTTTGCGGTCGGGGCGTCGATTGCCACGTTGTGATGGCCTGGAGTCGGATGGTGCAGAACCGAGCTCGGCAGGGATTTGCTGACGGCGCACTTTTTTGCCAAGAAAGCGCTCTATGGCAGCAAACTTGCCACGCTCGCGTTCGCTGACAAATGTAATGGCTTCACCATCGGCATCGGCACGCGCAGTACGCCCCACGCGGTGCACATAGTCTTCGGCATCATGGGGCACATCATAATTCACCACCATGGTTATGTCGTCAATATCAATGCCTCGTGCCACAATATCGGTGGCAACAAGGATGTCAATGCGTGAAGCCTTGAAGTCCAGCATCACCTCATCACGTTTGGCTTGGTCAAGGTCGGAGTGCATTTCCCCGATTTTGAATTTGGCGCGACGAAGTTCACGAGCCAGCTCCTTGACTTTAAGTTTGGAGGAAGCAAAGACTATGACACGCTTTGCATGTTGCTTGGTGAATATGTTTTTGAGTATGGGCAGCTTTTGAGTCTCATAGCAAATAAACGCACTTTGGTCAATCTTGTCGGCGGGCCGGGACATTGCTATGGTGATTTCTTTAGGATTGGAGAGGATGGATTTTGCGAGTTGCTGGATTTTTGGCGGCATTGTGGCCGAGAACATGAGAGTCTGACGCTCCTTGGGAAGATGCTTGGCGATTTGCATAATATCGTCGTAAAAACCCATGTCAAGCATTCTGTCGGCTTCGTCAAGTATAAAGAAAGATACACGCGACAGATCAACGTAGCCCATTTGCAGGTGTGCGAGCAGTCGTCCCGGAGTGGCGATGACCACATCGGTGCCGAGTTTAAGCCCTCGTTGCTGGCGAGCGAAAGTAGCACCGTCAGTGCCTCCGTATATCGGCAGACTGCTTACAGACAGGAAGTAACTGAAGCCCTCAAGCTGGTGGTCAATTTGCATTGCAAGTTCACGGGTGGGAGCCATGATGATACAGTTGACGGCATCCTCGGGGAATTCACCGTCGGCAAGACGATTAAGAATAGGCAGGAGATAGGCGGCCGTTTTGCCGGTGCCAGTCTGGGCAACGGCAATAAGGTCGTGCCCGTCAAGAGCTGCGGGTATCGCTTGTTCCTGTATAGGGGTACATTCGGAAAAATTCATTGCATCGAGTGCGTCAAGCACATCGTAGTTCAGATCAAAATCGTCAAACCTCATTGGTATAATGCTTGGAAACTGGGCGCAAAGGTACTTATTCGCGGGCAAACGGACAACAGTTTGCCCGAATAAACAATGGTGCATTGCCCGGCGGGAGTGCATGCAAAAAAAAGAAATCCCGGAACTTCGTGCTCCGGGATTTGCAAATATGAGTGTATGTGGAATTATTTTTTCGCGGGTACTTTATTAAGGAGATGTTTAACCGCTCCTTCCAGCTGTGCGTCCTTACCATTGATAATCTCGCCGGGCTGATTGTAAATAACCACATCGGGAGTCAGCTGTCGGTTTTCAAGAACATTGCCATTCATGTCCATGGAAGTAACCTGCGGAATACCGAATATGATGTTGGGATCAATTTGAGTTTCCCACCATACAGCTGTCATGGTGCCGGGAATCGGAGCGCCAACCACATCACCTATGCCCAATGTCTGATATGCGTAGGGGGTGCCGTGAGCATCGCTGTAATTGCTCTCGTTGACGAGCATTACGGACGGTTTGGTCCATTGTGAGAACGGATCACTGCCCACATATCGGCCTCGCGGCATGTAACGTACATATTCCTTACCGCCGAGAAGCAGGGCAATATCGTTGTGAAGCCAGCCGCCACCATTGTAACGAGTGTCAACAACCACGGCATCACAGTTGCGGTATTTCCCAAGCAAACGGTCGTAGGTGGTTAGATAGCTCGGGGTGTCCATGGCCTTGATGTGGATATAGCCTATGCGTCCGTTGGAGAGGCTGTCAACGATATGTTCGTTGCGCTCAACCCAGCGGTTGTAGAGCAATTCGCTGTCGGAATAACCGGGGCGAACAGTCACCTTATCTTCCGTGGCAGCTCCGGCGCGTTTTACGCCAAGAATAACTTTTTTGCCGGCTTTGCCTTCCAGCATCGGGTAATAGTCCTTGCCCGGTAAGATTGGCTCACCATCAATGGAGGTGATTATGTCGCCGGGTTTAATATTGACTTTCTTTTTGTCAAGCGGACCGCGACGCAGTACTTCTGCCACCTCCAGACCGGGACCGGTGTAGGAGTCGTTGAAGTAAGCACCGAGAGTGGCAGTGGGGAGCGAAGCCCATCCGCTTGGTGCGGACGCACCAGTGTGAGATGCGTTCAGCTCACCAAGTACCTCACTCATGAGAATGGCAAAGTCGCGATTGTTGTTGATGTAGGGGAGGAAACGGCGGTAGTGAGAGCCGATGCTGTCCCAATCAAGGCCATGAAGGTTGGCATCGTAGAATTTGTTCTTGACCTGATTGAGCATGTGGTCATATATATATGCGCGTTCCAAGGACGGATGGCGGTTGTAGGGCGCATTGAATTCAATGGCTTCTTTTTTGCCGTCGGCAAGTGAAATCTTGCTCATGCCATTATAGGAGAGGATAAACAGGTTTTCACCCTTATCATCAGGTAAAATGCCACCGTTAACACCGGGAGCAAAAACTGTTATGTCGCCTTTTTTGAGGTCGCGGCACATAAGGTTGGCCTCGCCATCGCTGCCTACAGAGACATAGTAGAACTTGTTGCCTTTCTTATCAAGATAATAGTCGCCAAGTATTGAGGACATAGGAGTCAGACGCACCATACGGTAGCGTCGGTTGTCAAGGTCAAAATCAACAGATTCAGCCTCAGTGTCCTTAATGTTGTCTTTGGATTTTTTCTTGTCCTTTTTCTTAGATTTCTTTTTGTCTTTGCTCTTATCGGAATTGTCGGCATTTTCTTTGTCTTTTTCCTCCTTTTCTTTCAGAGCCTGTTCTTCCTCGCTGAGGTTGAAATTGTCCCAAGCTTCAGGATCAAGAACCATGAGCATCACATCTTCCTGATTGCCCCAGCTGCCCTGAGCTTTCATGCCGTAACGGCCGGTCATATAAGTTATGGCTTTGCCGTCAAGCGCCCAAGAAGGATTTCTGTCGGAATGGCCGCTTTCGGTGAGGTCCACTACTTCGGTGCCGTCAGCTTTGACAAGCGCTATGTCGGTATTGTTCCAGCCGCCAACGCCGATGTAGTTTATTATCAGCCATTTGCTATCAGGACTCCATTCAAATGATATGTCGCCGTCGGTATAAGAATAGTTGTATTTGCCATCAAGTGCAGTGGTGACTTTTTTGGAATCAACATCTATGACCTGAAGAATAGTGCGGTTTTCAAGAAACGCTACCTTTTTGCCGTCGGGACTGAATTCCGGCTGCTGAGCGGATGTAGAGCAACTGTAGAGAGGCTCTTCCTCAATTTCTGTGGCATAGGCGAATTCTTTTTCATCCTTGTCTTTGATTTTGGCAATGCATAATTGCCAAAGCCCGTTGCGCTCGGAATCGTAAACTATAGAGCGGCCATCGGGACTGAAACTTATGCAACGCTCCTGATCAGGGGTGTTGGTGATGCGTTTGGTGGTGGGGTATTTTACAGATGTGACATAGACATCGCCACGAACAACAAATGCCACTTCTGTGCCATCCTTGTTGACAGACATGTTGGTGGCACCGGAATTGCGGAAGCTCTTGATGAGGTCGGAATCGTAATCATCGGTGGTGATGGATATGTTGACTTTGCGTGGTTGCGAGCCGGGGGTGAGGGTGTAAATCTCACCATCGTAACTGTATGCAAGAGTGCCGTTGGCAGATGCGGAGAGTGAGCGTACAGGATATTCGGTATAATCAGTGAGCTGTTTAGGTGCCTCGGAGCTGCCAAGAGTGCCTTGATAAACATTAAGGACATTGTTGTTAAGCTCGCTGAGATAATAGAAATGCTTACCGTCTGCGCTCCACACCGGATTCATGTCGTGGCCTATGAAGTCGGTGAGTTTTGTGAAGTCATTGTTGTCCACAAGCCATATATCGGCAGTGCTGGAAGAACGCTCATGTTTGCGCCATACATTTTCGTAGCCTTTGCGGTCCTGATAAAGCATGCGCCCGTCTGCCGCAACAGATGCAGAAAGCATAGGGACAGAAAGGTAGAGCTGAGGACGGGCGTTTGGCTCTGTTAGGCTCACCACATAGGTCTGAGACCCGAAAGGGGGTTGTACAGTGGTGCGTCCGGGCATGCCAAAGGTGGCAAACAGCAATCGTCCGTCAGGAAGAATGGCGAGGGGAGTTTCGGCGCCTGACGAGGTGGTGATGCGGCGAGCAGTGCCACCGTTGGCGGGAATGGCATAGATGTCGTCGGATCCTTCGCGATTGCTGCGAAACACAATCTGCTTGCCATCAGGAGTCCACAGGGGAGAGCTGTCGTAGGCGTGTGAAGTGGTGATTTGGCGTGCTTCACCTCCGGTTACCGGCACAGTGAATATGTCGCCTTTGAAAGTGAATGCCACGATATTTCCGTCAGGGGATATGGCGGCATCGCGAAGCCAGAGTGGGGCATTGTCGGCAGCAGCGAGGGCTGCAATCGAAAGCCCCACAGACATAAACAAGGCTTTTTTCATGAGTTCAAGAAATATTGTGAATGGTTGAATATTCAGTTGCGGTGCAAAATTAATTAAAATTTAATGCGTAATATGATAGATTGATAGCAAAAACGGGGTTATTTGTACAATTTAACTTTAATTGGAATATTATGAGAAATGAGTATATTTGCATATGGAAATTAAAAAGGCAAAGAATCTGATATTTGATTTCGACGGCACACTTGTGGATACTGCTCCATTGATAGTGAGTACGATGCAAGCTACAATACGTGAAATGGGTTTGCCGCCAAAGAGTGATGAGGAGTGTAGAGCCACCATAGGGCTTAGACTGGAAGAGATTCCATCCGTGTTATGGAACGGAGGGGAGGGGTTGAGTACTAAATTCGCCGCAACATATCGTCGCTTATTTGATGAGCTTAAACGGCCTATTAAGGTGGAGTGTTTTGCCGGAGTGGACGAAGGGCTTAGAAAACTGCGTGCACACGGATACGGTATAGCGATAGCAAGCAGCCGCAGCCATAAGTCGCTGGATGAGTATGTGTCTGATTTCGGTTGGGGTGGATTGCTTGATGCCGTGATAGGCGGAAATGATGTGGAGCATGGCAAGCCGGCTCCGGATGCCGTGTATGTTATATGCAACCGTCTCGGATGGAACCCGGAAGAGTGTCTTGTGACCGGGGATGCGATTTATGACATACTGATGGGAAAAAATGCAGGTAGCATGACATGCGGAGTCGCATACGGGAATCAGACACGAGAGCAATTGATGTGTGCAAATCCCGATTGGATTGTGGATAAATTCAATGAACTGGTTAGCAAGTTTGTATGAATATAGAGGATATAAGAGAGTATTGTCTGAGCCTGCCTTGTACAACTGAGGATATGGCGTTTGGCGATGATTACCTGTTGCTGCGTGTGTGCGGTAAGATTTTTGCCTGTATCGGGTTGTTGCGCCCCGACTATCTTGTGCTGAAATGTGATGCGGATTATGCTCTGGACTTGCGTGACAGGTGTGAGGAGGTGGAGCCGGCGTGGCACTGGAACAAAAGATACTGGAATCAAATAAAGATTAACGGCTCATTGACAAACGAAATGATGAAGTCACTTATACGCCACAGCTATAGCGAAGTGGTGAAAAAGATGACTAAAAAAGATAAGGCCATGCACCCCGAGGTGTGTGGAATAAATTAGTTGCACTGCGGATTGCGAGGGTGTAAACGCCATCCACGAAAATCATTTCCAAGCGCACGCACATAACGATGCCAGAAAGGGTCATCACTTCCGGTAAGGAGACTATGATAGTTGGAACATTCGGCCACCGCCCATACTTTGGAGCGAAGCTCTTCATCAAGCTGTTGACGACTCCATCCGCTATATCCCACGAAAAAACGTATGTAGCCTTCCACAGGGTATCCGGCGTTGATGTATTGCCTCATGGCGGAGAAATCGCCGCTGATGAAGAGTCCCGGAGCTATTTCGCTGCACTCGGGAATTATTTCTTTGCCGAGAGTGTGGACGAAAAAAAGTCTGTCGCATGCCACGGGGCCTCCGCAGTAAACCGGTATGTCAGTTTTGATCTTTATTCCCTCAATGAGCGACTGGAGAGTGTAACCGGTGGGATGATTCATGACAATTCCCATTGCAGTAGCACCAAACTCATATTCAATGAGCGCTATGACGGCATGATGAAAGTATTCCTCGCGAAGAAAAGGCTCGGAAATCAGGAGCGCTCCCGGGCGCGGAAGAGCAGTGCTTGCAATGTTGATGTTGAATATCTCGCGGTCGTAGTCAATCATTATATCATAGCTTTTTGTATTCCAAAGATAATGAGAAGGGGGTGGATTTGCAATAGATGAAGTGTTAAAAATGCAATTTGTTGCGCGATAGTCAACAACAATGATGTGTTTTTGTGTTATATTTTCAGTGATTTTGGTAGTCAAAGACTCATATTATATAAATAATTTTGCAAACATAAATCTGTAACCTAAAAATTTAAGTATGAACATTAATGATATTCATTCACCGGCTGATATCAAAAAGCTTGGTTTAGATGAACTGACAGATGTGTGCGCCCAGCTACGTGCAGCGTTACTAACCAAATTGTCGCGTCACGGAGGACATGTGGGCCCTAATCTCGGCATGTTGGAAGCGACTGTGGCCATGCATTATGTATTTGATTTTCATAAAGACAAGGTGGTTTTTGATGTATCGCACCAATGTTATGTTCACAAGATGCTTACCGGGAGAATGAGATCCTTTACCGATCCGGCCCATTATAATGATGTGAGCGGTTATACCAATCCCAAGGAGAGCGATATGGATATGTTCACTATAGGTCATACATCCACCGGTGTCAGCCTTGCCGGTGGTCTTGCCAAAGCCAGAGATTTAAAAGGTGATAAGGAGAATATCATTGCTGTGGTGGGCGACGGCTCGTTGAGCGGCGGTGAGGCTTTTGAAGGGCTGGATTATGCCGCTACGCTCGGAAGTAATTTCATAATTGTGGTTAACGATAATGAAATGTCAATAGCCGAGGACCATGGCGGATTGTATTCAAATCTTAAGGAGTTGAGGGAGACCAATGGCCAATGCGAGTGCAATTACTTCAAGGCTATGGGTCTTGATTACAGATATGTGGCCTACGGCAATGACCTGAGAGAGTTGATAAAGGCTTTTGAGGAGGTAAAAGATGTGGACCATCCTGTGGTGCTGCATGTGCACACACAAAAAGGTGAGGGTTACGGCCCTGCCGAAGTTCACAGAGAGAGATTTCACTTCTCGGCGCCGTTTGATATTGCAACCGGCGATCCCCTCAATATGAATGAGGATGAGGATTACGGTGATGTTACGGCTTCACATCTCCTTAAGATGATGAAAGAGGATAAGACTGTGGTGGCCATTACCGCAGGCACTCCCGGTGTAATCGGGTTTAATGCAGACCGGAGAAAAGAGGCCGGGAAGCAGTTTGTGGATGTGGGTATTGCCGAGCAAGAGGCTGTTGCGCTTGCGTCAGGAATAGCCAAGGGTGGCTGCAAACCGTTCTTTGGAGTCGTAAGCTCATTTGTGCAGAGGGCATACGACCAACTGTCGCAGGACATGGCAATCAACAGCACTGCGCCGGTGATAGGAATATTTTATGGCACAGTGTTGGGAATGAACGATGTGACCCATTTAGGATGGTTTGACATAGCGTTGATTTCCAATATTCCCAATGTGGTGTATCTGGCGCCTACATGCAAGGAAGAATATCTGGCCATGCTTGACTGGGCTATGAAGCAGAATGATTATCCAGTGGTATTGCGCGTGCCCGGAGCGAGCGTGGTGGAGAGCGGTAAAGAGTACCCCAAGGATTATTCAGACCTCAACAAATATATGGTGGAGCAACGCGGCAAAGATGTGGCAGTGATTGCCGCCGGGTCTTTTTATCAGCGCGGAGAGGATGTGGTGAAGCTGCTTGCTCATGTAGGGGTTAAAGCCACATTGATAAACCCTCGGTATCTGAGTGGCCTTGATACCGAATTGCTTGACGAACTTAAGGAGGACCATAAGCTTGTGGTGACTTTGGAAGACGGAGTGCTTGACGGCGGTTTCGGTGAAAAGATTGCCCGCTACTACGGCACTGACAAGCAAATGATGGTGAAATGCTATGGCGTGAAGAAAGAGTTTGCTGACAGATACAATTATCAGGAGATTCTGACCCAAAACCGTCTGATGCCCGAACAGATAGCCGATGATGTGAAGGCTCTGTTGAAATAAAGTGCGCTCAGGCGCATGAAATGCGAGCATGTTACAATTGTATGTCATAACAAAAGTTAAATTTGTTATTGCGCATACGGTTTGTGATATGCTCGTATTTTATTGAATAACAATATTTTGTCGGCTGATTACGCGATGGAAATTTACGCTGTGTGAAATTTAGGCTTAATATTTATCATAAATTTACAGTATTTCACAATTTGCGCAAGGGTTTATGCGGGATGTGAATAGAATTTCACACTTGTTTACTTTAAAAGCCGTTGAAATCTTAAAATAATGCCCATTATATATATAATGTGAGGTAAAGGGTGCTTGCAATCGGGGGCGAGGTTGAGTAACTTTGCAATACAAAACTAATCTACTTACCCCCTTACAGTGATGCACCGCATAATCTTTACCATAACAGCCCTGATAACTGCATCGGCAGTTGCTTTTGCCGATCCTACTCCCGACATCAAGTCCTCGTTCAACTCGCAAAACAATATGCTGAGTGTGCTTGACATGGAAAATAATTCGCTTTATACCGGCGATGTATATATGCCCACTCTTGAGGAGATGCTTGGAGAGCCTGTGGATAATCTGGGGGATATAGTGGATAATCAGTGGCTCAAAGACGGTTTGGTGGATTATGCAAAGAATTATCTCGGTACCCGTTACCGTCACGGTGCAAAAGGACCCAATGCTTTTGACTGCTCAGGATTCACAAGTTATGTGTTCCGCAAGTTCGGCTACCAGCTGAGTCCGGCATCGCGGATGCAGGGAACTCAGGGCGAACGAGTGGATCTTGCTAACGTGGAGGTAGGTGACCTGATGTTTTTCAGCGGTCGCAGAGGCGGTTCTACAATCGGTCATGTAGGTATGGTAATAGATGTTGACCGAAAGAACGGCACATTGAAATTCATACATGCCTCAACCAGCAAGGGAGTGGTTATTCAGAATTATCCTGACGGAGCTTATTATTCGCGTCATTTTCTGCATGTGCAGCGTGTGATTGATTCCGAACAACCGGTGGCACAAAATTAAAGAGATTGATATTACAGAAAATTCTATTTGCTCAGAGTGACCCATACGGGCACAAATAAAAGAGATGAGCCGTTGCGCAATCGCAATGGCTTATTTTTTATATAATATCAAGGTGAAATTGATTCAGAATACCGATTTTGACGTTTTTTTGTTGGCTCGGATTGTAAAGTTTGTTAATTTTGCAGCATATTGACCTTAATCCAACATGATTAAACAAATTATATTATAATCATTATGGCAGAAAAGAAAGAATTATTGTTTGACCAATTTCCACCTGTGAGCACAGAGGAATGGCGCGCCAAAGTAGAGGCCGACCTAAAAGGTGCTCCATTTGACAAGAAATTGGTTTGGAGAACCAATGAAGGATTTAATCTTCAGCCTATGTATCGTGCCGAAGATATCAAGGACTTCAACACTACCAATTCCCTTCCCGGTGAGTATCCGTTTGTTCGCGGTATCAAGACCGACAACGATTGGCTTAGCCGTCAGGAGATCATAGCCGATACTCCGGAGCAGGCAAATGAGATAGCCCGCGATGTGTTGACCAAGGGAATCAATTCGCTTGGCTTCAAGGTGAAGAATCCGTCGGATGTGACCACTTTGCTGAACGGTATAGACATCACCAAGGTAGAGATTAACCTGATAAGCTGCCCCAAGAAAGCAATTGATGTGGCTAAAGCTCTTGTAGAATATGTGAAAGCCCACGGAGCAGAGGCAACTTTCAAAGGTTCTGTTACTTTCAATCCGTTTAAAAAAGCTCTTAAACACGGTCAGCCGTTCCCCGGCGACATAGCCCAGATGGGTGCCGAACTGGTGAATATTTCAGCTCCCGTGGCAGGGCTTAAGGTGCTGTCAGTAGATAGCGAGATGCTGTCCAATGCCGGTGCTTACATATTCCAGGAACTCGGCTATGCACTTGCATGGGGAGCAGAATGGCTTACACTTCTCACCGACAAGGGCCTGAATGCAGGTGAAGTGGCAAAACGCATCAAATTTAATATGGGTGTGTCAAGCAACTACTTCATGGAGCTGGCAAAATTCCGTGCAGCCCGCATGCTTTGGGCACAGATTGTGAAGCAGTATCCCGGCACATCTGATGATGACTGCAAGCAGCATGTACATGCTACCACTTCGCGCTATAATCAGACAATATATGATGCACATGTGAACCTGTTGCGTTCACAGACCGAATGTATGAGCGCCGCACTCGCAGGCGTGGAATCTATCACGGTTATACCTTTTGATGTGCCTTATCAGACACCCGATGCATTCTCAGAACGTATAGCACGCAACCAGCAGTTCCTTCTCAAGGAGGAGAGCCATCTGGATAAGGTGGTGGATCCTGCCGGCGGCAGCTATTATGTGGAGACACTTACCGTGTCAATAGCCAAAGAAGCATGGAAACTCTTCCTTGAGATAGAGGATAAAGGCGGATTCCTTGCTTGCGTTAACGACGGTACCGTGCAGGCCGCTATCCGTGAGACGAGTGTAAAACGCCATACCGATGTGGCACGCCGCAAAGAGATACTTCTCGGTACCAACCAATACCCCAATATCAATGAGACAGCGGCATCAAAAATCAAAACCGAAGGACATGCATGCTGCTGCGGTCACGGCGAACACGAGCACGCCTCTACCGAGGACGGACTGCCTACTTCACGTGCAGCAAGTGACTTTGAGGCACTGCGTCTTGCCACTGAAGCATCATCGCACCGTCCCAAAGTGTTTATGCTCACTATAGGCAATCTGGCAATGCGTCTGGCACGTGCACAGTTCAGCACCAATTTCTTTGGTTGCGCCGGTTATGAGATAATCGATAACCTTGGATTCGATACTGTGGAACAGGGTGTAGATGCTGCACTTGAAAAAGGCGCCGATGTGATAGTGCTCTGCTCAAGCGATGACGAGTATGCCACTCTGGCTCCTGAAGCATTCAAATATCTCAATGGCCGTGCTGAATTTGTGGTGGCAGGTGCTCCCGCATGCATGGAAGAGCTTCAGGCCGCAGGCATCAAGGAGTTTGTGCATGTGCGCTGCAATGTGCTTGACACCCTTAAGGCATTCAATGCCCGCTTGCTTAAATAACTGATTATTCACCCATCGTTTGATAACTCAACTCAACATGAGACCAGATTTTAAAACAATAGATATAACGAAAGATGCCTTTGGCGCCCAAAAAGAAGCGCCGGCAGCGGGTGAACAGTGGCTCACCCCGGAACTTATTCCTGTAAAGCCCATTTATACAAAGCAGGATCTTGAGGGTATGGAACACCTCAACTATGTGAGCGGTCTGCCTCCATTCCTGCGTGGCCCGTACAGTGCCATGTATCCTTTGCGTCCCTGGACCATCCGCCAGTATGCGGGCTTTTCCACAGCAGCAGAATCAAATGCTTTCTACCGCCGCAATCTTGCTTCGGGTCAGAAAGGCTTGTCAGTGGCATTTGACCTCGCCACACACCGTGGCTACGATGCTGACCATGAACGTGTGGTAGGCGATGTTGGTAAAGCCGGTGTGTCGATATGCTCGCTTGAGGACATGAAGGTGCTGTTTGACGGCATACCTTTGAACAAGATGTCAGTGTCAATGACCATGAACGGCGCCGTGCTGCCTGTGCTTGCATTCTATATCAATGCAGGTCTGGAGCAGGGAGCCAAACTTGAAGAGATGGCAGGTACCATTCAGAATGATATTCTGAAAGAGTTCATGGTGCGCAACACCTATATATATCCGCCCGAATTTTCGATGCGTATCATAGCCGACATCTTTGAATACACATCGCAGCATATGCCCAAGTTCAACTCCATATCCATTTCCGGCTATCATATGCAGGAAGCAGGTGCAACCTGTGATATCGAGTTGGCTTATACACTGGCTGACGGTCTGGAATATCTGCGTGCAGGCGTGAATGCCGGTATGGATATTGATGCATTTGCTCCCCGTTTGTCGTTCTTCTGGGCTATCGGCATGAATTTCTTCATGGAGATTGCCAAGATGCGTGCCGCCCGTATGCTCTGGGCCAAGATTGTGAAACAGTTCAACCCCAAGAACCCGAAATCACTGGCATTGCGCACACACTCTCAGACTTCAGGATGGTCACTCACAGAGCAGGATCCGTTCAACAATGTGGGTCGTACATGTATAGAGGCCATGGGAGCAGCTTTGGGTCACACCCAGTCACTGCACACCAACGCTCTTGACGAGGCTATAGCCCTGCCTACCGATTTCTCAGCCCGTATTGCCCGCAATACCCAGATCTATATTCAGGAGGAGACCATGATTACCAAACAGGTTGACCCATGGGCCGGCAGTTATTATGTGGAGTCCCTGACCAATGAGATTGCTCACAGGGCATGGAAACATATTCAGGAAATTGAGGAACTCGGCGGCATGGCCAAAGCTATTGAAACAGGTCTGCCCAAACTCCGTATTGAAGAGGCTGCAGCCCGTACGCAGGCGCGTATTGACTCAGGCCGTCAGACTATTGTCGGTATCAACAAATATCGTCTTGATCATGAGGATCCCATAGATATTCTTGAGATTGACAACACCGAGGTGCGCAAAGAACAGATAGAGCGTCTTAACGATGTGAAAGCTCACCGTGACGAGGCCAAGGTGAAAGAAGCTCTTGAAGCTATTACAGAATGTGTACGCACCAAGAAGGGCAATCTCCTTGACTTGGCTGTGAAAGCTGCCGGTTTGCGTGCCACTCTTGGAGAGATTTCCGACGCATGCGAAGCTGTTGTCGGTCGATATAAAGCAGTAATCAGAACAATTTCAGGCGTGTACTCAAGCGAAACCAAAAACGATCCCGATTTTGAGAAAGCTCAAAAGATGTGTGAAGAATTCGCCAAGCGCGAAGGTCGTCAACCCCGTATCATGATTGCGAAGATGGGTCAGGACGGTCATGACCGCGGTGCCAAAGTTGTGGCCACCGGTTATGCCGACTGCGGATTTGATGTGGATATGGGCCCGCTGTTCCAAACTCCGGCCGAAGCTGCCCGCCAGGCCGTGGAGAACGATGTGCATATTCTTGGCGTCAGCTCTCTGGCCGCAGGTCACAAAACTCTTATTCCTCAGGTTATAGAGGAGCTTAAGAAGCTTGGCCGTGAGGATATTCTGGTTACAGCCGGCGGTGTAATTCCCGCACAGGATTATGACTTCCTTTACAAGGCAGGTGTTGCTGCGATATTCGGTCCCGGTACCCGTATTCCGGCATCGGCTATCAAGATGCTTGAAATTCTCAACGAAGAATAATCCGTAAGGACAGACTATAAACTTCAGGGCGCGTCGATGTGACGTGCCCTGAAGATTTTTTTTACGCAGTGCGTACTGATAAGTTTTGTAAGATATGATTACTTTGATAATATTGTTTGGCATGATGCTGTGCGGGTATATGCTGCGCAAAGTGCGAATGCCGGAGTTGCCCGACAGATTCATGAGTTATATGGTATGGGCACTTCTATTTTTGTTTGGCATATCCATCGGCGGCAATAAGGAGCTGGTGTCAAAGCTGCACAGTTTCGGAGCAGTGGCGCTTGCTGTGGCCGTAGCAACAGTGTGCGGCAGCGTGATCGGGGGATGGCTGCTGTGGAAATTCAGGAGCAAGGTATGAAGGGGAGTCTGATAGTCGCCCTGATGTTTGCGTCGGGCATAGCAGTGGGATATTTCGGATTGTGTCCTGCGGGAGTGGATTATGCTCAGTTGGCACTGTATGTGCTGTATCTGCTCATTGCGTTTGTAGGGTGGGAGTTTGGCCGTCATCAGGTGGAGAGGGCGTTTGCCAATGTGTCGTGGAGTGTTTTGCTGCTTCCCATCGTAACAGTAGTGTGCAGCCTTGTGTTTGCATTGCTGGCCGGATTGCTGATGGGAATTTATACGCCGAGTGATTATCTTGCTCTTGGCAGCGGACTGGGATATTACTCGTTGTCGTCAATGCTGATACTTGATTATATGCGTGACAAATCGGGAGGGGAGATTGCCGGCGAGTTGGCCGCGATAGCATTGCTTACCAATATAATGCGTGAGATGATGGCACTGCTTTTGGCTCCCTGGTTCAAGCGTTGGTTCGGAAGCTATGCTCCGATATCAGCTGCTGGAGTCACATCGCTTGATGTGTGTTTGCCCATAATAGCGCGCTGTTGCGGTCCGGAGATAGTAGGGGTGTCGGTATTGCATGGTGTGGTTTTGGAGATGAGTATTCCGGCACTTGTATGGATATGTTGTCAGTTGTAAAGCCGGGATGTGAATATTGTATTAACTTTTATTAACCAATAGGGGGGGTAATTTGGCCTTTCTTGACTAATTTTGTTGATTATATACAAATAATTAACCATTAATTACTATTAAAATTTATTGCTGTCCGATAAAACTTTTTGAAGCGCGAAAAGATTAGGACTGATTCCATTTGCAGGAATCAGCCCTTTTTGGTTATTTAGCTGTCGCCAAACAAAACTCAATAACCATGCGCAAAAATAGTCATTTTAGCGGACAGCCGCTCTATGGTCAGGTGATAAAGTTGCTTGACAAGTCAAAAATTCTTCAGTTCAGCCGCGAAAAGGGTGGAGAACGCTACACAAAACGCTTCAACGTATGGGTTCATCTCGTTGTGATGCTCTATGCGGTGATAATGCGTTTTGATTCTTTGCGCGAGATTACGGCGAGTCTGCTTGCAGAGACGCGTAAGCTGGCACATCTGGGCATCACGTTCAAGATTGGGCGCAGCACACTTGCCGACGCCAACAAAAGACGTCCGGAGGCGATATTCGAGGCCATTTACCGCGAACTGTACGCCACATACCGCCATGTCCTTTCCTCGGACAGCCGGAGCGGTAAGACTCCAAAATGGATGAAACGGCTCCAGATAATCGATTCCACGACCGTCACACTGTTTTCAAACGTTCTTTTCAAAGGAGTTGGGCGGCATCCCAAGACCGGCAAGAAGAAGGGCGGCATCAAGGTTCACACTGTAATCCACGCCAACGAGGGCGTTCCTTCGGACATAAAGTTCACCTCGGCGGCCACCAACGATTCCTTCATGCTCAAACCCACGACGCTCCACAAAGGGGATATCATGGCGATGGACCGTGCCTACATCGACTATGAAAAGTTTCAGCAGCTTACCGAACGAGGAGTGGTATATGTGACCAAGATGAAGAAATCGCTTAAATATACGATACTGAGCGATGTGATGTATCAGACTCCCGACGGACTTACAGAAGAGAGGATACAGACCGTGGAATTTGTCAAACAGAAGAAAGACGGTGAGACAATCCGTCACAAAGCACGGATGATCTCCTATTGCGATGAAAAGAAACGCAAACTCATATCCTTACTGACAAACGACATGGAGTCGGATCCTGACGAAATCATCGCCATTTACCATCAGCGATGGGAAATTGAGCTGCTCTTCAAGCAGATGAAACAGAACTTCCCGCTGAAATACTTCTATGGAGAGAGCGCCAACGCCATCAAGATACAGATATGGGTCACTCTTATAGCAAACCTCCTTCTCATGGTAATGCAGAAAGGGCTGAAACGGAGCTGGAGCTTCTCCGGCCTGGCGACAATGGTACGAATCACGCTCATGTACTATGTTGATTTCTACAGCTTGTTCAACAACCCCGAAAAAGACTGGGAAATCCTTCTTGAGGAGGCTTCCGGGGAACCTCCGCAACCCTCACTGTTCGACTGAGGGGGCTTGGAAAACAAATAAGCAAGCTCAACTGCTTCAAATCATCAATTGAGCCATACTTTTGTGCCTTCCCCGATTTTTATCGGACAGCAATAATACATAATAAAAACAAAGGCACTCCTTGAGAAGGGGTGCCTTTGCTGTGCTTTAACAGAGGGATTACTGAAGTGTTCCGGCTTCGGCCTGCTGAATCATCTGCTGGTTGGCAGTGATGTAAACTTCCACACGACGGTTTTGTGCGCGTCCGGCCTCGGTGTCGTTGGAGGCTACGTAGTCAGCCATTGGGATGCCCTGTGCAGTGAGTCTGGAGGCAGCTACGCCGCTGTTCTCAAGGTATCTTTCAACAGCATCGGCGCGGCCAGTGGCAACTTTCTGGTTGGCCTGCATGGAGCCGACATTGTCGGTGTAGCCGAAAATCTGCACGTTGGTCTGGGGGTTGCTGTTGAGCGAAGCGGCAAACTGACTGAGGTCGGTTTTTGCGCCTGAGCTGAGAGCAGTACTGTTGAAGGGGAAAAGAATACCGCCCTCAAAAGTAACCTTTATGGCCTGAAGACCGTTTTGGTCAGTAACTGATTCTACTTTTGCTTTGTCGGCAAGTTCCTGCTCAAGCTGCTGTTTCTGCTTGTCCATCTTGCGGCCAATGAGTGCGCCTGCTCCGGCACCTACAGCAGCCCCGATAGCAGCCCCGATGCCGGCACCTTTGCCGCCGCCGATAAGAGCACCTATGCCTGCGCCCAAAGCGCCACCGCCACCGCCGCCGATAAGTGCACCTTTGCCGGTATTAGTCAAACTATTACAACCTGAGGAAGCAAGCAGTCCTACGCACAGAACGCCTGCGCCAAGATACTTAATGAACTTCATAATTATAAATGTTAAATAGTGAATGTTAATATTAACTGTTGTGCAAATATACGTAATAATCTTACATGTATATAATCAATACACATTATTAGGTGAAAATGTTTGTGGATATTTGTAAAGAAATTGTAAATTTGCGTATTGAATAAATATTACATCAAGCCATATGCTCGGACACAATTATACATCATATTTTTTCAAGCATCGCGGATCGAGCCTGATATATCATTTGTCAGGACTTGTGGCCTGCATAGCCTGGGGCGCATCGTTCATAGCAACTAAAAATCTTATCAATGACGGTTTGAATCCTGTAGAAATTTATATCTATAGGTTTTTTATTGCATATATATGCACTTTGCTTGTGTGTCCAACACCGTTATGGAGCCATTCGGTAAAGGATGAATTGGTGTTTTTGCTGTGTGGAGTGTGTGGCGGTTCAGTGTTCTTCATTTCGGAAAACACATCGGTGCAATATACTCTGGTATCGAATGTGTCGCTAATAACCACCACATCCCCATTGCTGACCGCAATGATAGTTGGTGTCCTGTACAAAACCCAGCGACCCACTTCGGGATTTATATTCGGCTCGATAATGGCATTTCTTGGTGTGGCATGTGTGATATTCAATTCGAGTTTTCAGGCGCAACTGAATCCGTTAGGTGATACTCTTGCTGTGGTTTCGGCTATTGTGTGGGCAGTTTACTGCGTGCTTCTCCGTCCATTGGGCTCTGTTTACAGCAGTTGGTTCATAAGCCGCAAGGTGTTCTTTTACGGTATAATAACTGCATTGCCATTTCTTGCCGTAGAACCTCATCTGACACCTATAATGGATATTGTGACCTCAAAGGAGATACTTATGAATTTAGGGTTTCTCGGACTGGTTTGTTCCATGCTCGCGTATGTGCTGTGGGCAGTATGCGTGAGTCGTCTGGGATCGGTGAAGTCGGGTAATTATCTGTACATATCGCCCATAGTTACGCTTGTGCTTTCGGCATGGTTGCTCAGTGAGCCTGTAACCGTGGTTGGCGTGATAGGGTGCGTGATGATATTGGGAGGTGTGATACTCAGCGAGAAGCTCGGCAGAAAACGCGGGCTTGGAGCATCATAAGAGCCGGTTCAGATATAGAATTCTATTTCATCCAGAGTCTGCAATGCGAGCTTGCGTGTAAGAGGATTATCGGCTTTCAGCTCGCGCTCGGCGATGGTTTTGATGTCGGCGGGGTGTGAGGCAATAAAATGCCAAAGAATGCGCAATGAGGCGTAACGCCACAAAGGGTTGTCGCTATCGGCGTATTTCAGAGCCAGCTGATATGCAAACGGGAGTTTGCGTAGCAATCTGTGACAAAGGATGTCGGTGGCCTCAGTGCCGACAGATGTCTCAAGCCATTGAGAAGCCTCATCAAAGGTCATTTCATTGACGGGAAAAAGCATCGGAGCGATAAGCATGCTCTCGCGAGTATGTGTGTCGCGCCATAATGTACGTGCCAATTGAGCATCGGAACCGGTGGATTGTGCTATCTCCACGAGCTGGGGCAAGTTGACGCCCATAATGAGACGATAAGGCGAACCGGCAGTGCGCAAAGCTTCGGCGACGATGCCGTTGCGCATGGCATATATGCGACGCTTAATGAGCTGAATATCGTTGAATTGAGTCATGATGTGATGAATTTTGCCAGTCAAAATTAGTAAAACGGACGCAGATGTGCAAAGGTTTGCATAATTGATGCAAAGATGATACCTTTGCATATCTAATTGTGAGTATATGAACTTTAAGAAGATAAGTGTTTCGGTACTGGCGGTTACGGCTTTGGCCATGAGCGTATTTGCCGCAGTGGAGGATTTGCCTGTGAAAAGTGTGAACGGCAAGAAATACCACTATTATACAGTGCAGCCAAAAGAGAGCCTTTATTCGTTGAGCCATAAACTTGGCATAAGTCGTCAGGAGATAATAAAATATAACCCCGGAGTAGAGGACGGTCTGAAAGCATACGAGGATCTGTTGTTCCCATATACCCCTAAGGGCGAAACGACTTATACCCCCACAAGCGAAGCGGTGGAGGATGTGGTGGCCAACAGCTATGTGGTGAAGAAAGGAGACACGGTATATGGCCTGTGCCGCAGGTTCGGTATCAGCCGTGACGAGTTCGTTGCGCTAAATCCGGGTGCCGTTGACGGCCTGAAAGCGGAAGAAACAGTGCGGTTGCGCCGAGAGGGCAGTGTGCCTTCAAAATCTGTGGCAGCGTCAGAGACAAAAGAGCGCATAGCTGCTACTCATAATAATGTTTCTCATTCTTCAAGCCAATCTCTTAGTCAATCGCAGACCGCAGGGAAGGAGCACACCTATACCATAAAGGAGGGTGAAACTCTATATCATATATCCAAAGAACATGGCACTACTGTGGAGGCCATACTTAGTGCCAACCCCGAGCTTGATGTGACTGATTACAAGATGGGGATGGTGATTGTGATTCCATCGGATACCGCCGAAAATCAGGAAATAGCTCCTGCCGAAACCATAGGGTTTAACCCGAATGCCAATGCTCAGCCGCAAGAAGATACAGCCCAAGAAACTGTGGTGCCTGTGGAGAATGAAAAGATTGTGGTGGCGGTAGCATTGCCTTTCAATCTTAATGTGGAGAAAGCGGATCGGCAGGACAAGGTATATACCGAATTTTACAAAGGATTTCTGTTGGCTGTGGACAGCATGCGAAATTGCGGTACGCCAATCAAGCTGATGGCTTTTGATACAGCTGACAATATGGATTCTGTGCGCAAAATCCTTGCCAATCCTATTCTTGAGGAAGCACAGGTGATAATAGCTCCCGGGGATATGACTCAGCTCAATGCATTTGCCAACTATGGGAAGCAACATGGCATAAAAGTGCTGAATTTATTTCATGTCAAAGATATAAGCTATCGCATAAATCCATCGGTGATGCAGGGTAATATACCTCATGGAAATATGTATGACAAAGCGGCTGATTATCTTGTGAACAATCTTCGCGGGACCACTCCGGTGATAATCAAGAGCAGAAATGCCGCTTCCGACAAGGCCGAATTTCTAACGGCTCTAAAAGGGAAGATGGATGAACGCGGCATGACGGCACTTGAAATAGTGTTTGATGATCAGCTAAAAGCTGACGATCTTGAGCGCCTTGAGGGAACCGGAGCGTTTACATTTATTCCCGTTACAGGCAAGAGCGATGAACTGCAAAGGATATTGCCTGCTCTGATTGAATTTAAGAAATCCAGCATCAATCCTGACGAGGTGAAACTGTTCGGGTATCCCGAATGGACCACGTTCAGAGGAGATATGTCGGCTAAAATGCTTGAAATGGGGACAACGGTGTTCTCACGCTTCTATACCGTGCCGGAGGATGAGAAGCTCAAGCAGGTAGAGGACGTGTTTGTGCGCTGGTATGGTGCTCCGATGGCATCGCTCGTTCCCCGTCAGGGATTGTTTGGCTTTGATACCGGCATGTATCTCATAAACGCTCTTAAAGCTAACGGTGGAGATTTCAGCAAGTTTACCCCGACCTACAACGGAGTGCAAAACGGATTTGATTTCCAGCGCTCAGAAGGCGGCGGGTATGTGAACAATGACCTATACATAATCAATTTCCGCACTGATGGCAGTGTGGACAAAGAGCTGCTATGAGTTATTTCAGGAAAATAGCAATTGCCGTAGTGGCATGTGCCGGATTGATCGGGGCAGACTGTGTTAACGCCCAATATTATTATTCGCCCGAATTTTGCATAGGGGGTCATGGCGGCATGACAATGTCAAGCATGGCGTTTTCACCATCGGTGAAGCAAAGCATGATATCGGGTGCGTTTTTCGGAGTGACGGCACGATATACCGAGGAGAAGTTTTTCGGGCTAATAGCAGAGGTAAATCTGGAACAGAGAGGCTGGAAAGAGAAATTTGATGACGGCACAAGCTTTGAGTACAGCCGCCAACTGACTTATATACAGATTCCATTCATGACACATTTCTATTTCGGCTCCCGAAAATTCAAGGGATTTGTCAATCTGGGACCGAGTGTGAGTGTGTTGATAGGAAACAAGATAAGCAGTAATTTTGATTACCATAATCCCGCGAGTGTGTCAGGATTTGATATGGAAAACCGCCATACCAATCAGATGGGGATGGAAATCAAGAATAAATTTGATTACGGAGTAGTGGGCGGTGCCGGCATGGAGCTGATACTGAAACGCAAACACTCCATAATGCTTGAAGCACGATATTATTTCGGACTTGGAAATATATTTCCCTCAGCTAAAAAAGACGAATTTTCGGCATCGCGCAGCACCAGTATAGAGATTTGTGTGGGGTATATGTTCCACATCAAATAAGTACTCAAAAACTGATATTGCCTTTGGCATAGAGGATTTTGAAAATCAGCTCTTCAAGCAGGTCGTATTCGTTTTTTCGGCTGCCAATGCCTTTGGACTTAACATCAAAATCGCGTATCGCGGAGATTATTTCAATGCTCATGTAAGCGTTATAATATCGCATGGCCGCATTGAATTTGCGCAATTGAACCTCGTATCTGAGTCCGAGAGCATTCATCAGTGATGATGGTGACTTATCGCGTGTGAACTGCGCTATCAGCAACTGTGAGAAAAAGCTGAATATTGAGGCTATGACAAGCACAGTGGGATTGTTGCGCGGATTATTGCGGAAATAACTGACTATCTCCAGTGCTTTGGCGGCATCTTTTACTGCCAGAGCGTCAACGAGTTCAAAGGCATTGTAATCTTTGCTTATGCCCACATTGCGTTCAATGCTTTCGGGAGTGATCATGGCACCTTTGCCCAAAATCATGGCGAGCTTGGTGATTTCGCTATACATTTTTGCAAGGTCAAGGCCAATGTGGTCACGCAGCATTGCTATGCCTTTAGGCTCAATATTCAGACCCTGTGATTTCACCAAGGATTCAATGGCAGAATCAATATTGCGTTCGGTGAGTTTTTTTGATTCAAATATTGCCCCGCCACAGTTTTTTATGGCGGTAATGAGGTCTTTGCCTTTGGCTTGCGCACCCCGGCAAATTATGGCCAGAACGGTAGTGGATACGGGGTTGGCTGCATAAAGAGTGTATTTGTTGAGCTCGTCGGCAGAAATGGCTTGAGCTTCTTTAAGTACTACAACCACACGGTTGCCAAACATAGGATAGCGGCGGCAAGTGGCATTGAGCAGTTCGGCCGGAGTTTCGCGTGCGTATAGCGTATATAAATCAAAATCACGGGCCTCATCGGGGATGAGTGCTTCAAACTTTTTAACGAGTTCGTCGGCATAATAGCTCTCTTCTCCATGAATGAGATAGATGGGCGCAAGTGTGCCGGACGATATATCTTTACACAATTGGGTGTAGGTGAGTGCAGGAGTGGCGGCCATGATGGCTAAGTGATAAAATTTGTGTAAATTTACGCATTAATTGATAAAATACAATGAAAATTGCCGATCTTCCTATGCTGATGCTTCCCGAGTGTGATGTGCCGCTACGTTCGGACAGCGATATGGACCGAGTGTTTGATGAGCTGCGTCAAAAATGGGTGGCGCTGACTCCTGAAGAGTGGGTCAGACAGCGATTTGTGCGATGGCTGGAGCATGAGCGCGGCTATATGAAGGGGAGAATGGGTAATGAAATAGCGCTGACGCTGAATCGCACATCAAGACGCTGCGACACGGTGGTGTATGATGCGTGCCGAAAACCTGTGATGATAGTGGAATATAAAGCGCCCAATGTGGCTATCACCCAAAAGGTGTTTGACCAGATTGTGCGCTATAATATGGTGCTTGCCGCTCCGTATGTGACGGTCAGCAACGGATTGAGGCATTTTTGCTGTGCAATAGATTTTGCCAATCGGAGCTATGAGTTCCTGAAAGAAGTGCCGGAATATAAGGAAATAGTCGGAGAGTAGGGTCAGATGGTGAAATCTACGCAAGCTCTGTCGGCTTTGTGACCCTTGATTATTTCAACGGCAGCAAGATGGGCGGGATGAGCAGAGTATGCCGCAATATCAGCCGGAGTTTCGGCATCGGCTATCAGCGTAAGGTCCCAATCTTCATCAGGATTTTCATTGATGCCAACCTGAATGGCTTTCAGACATTCAATTTGCTCGGGGAGTGATATGAGCGCATTGCGGAATCTGTGCGCAATCTGTTTGCGCTCCGCGGGAGTGCCGAGAAAACGAAAGGTAACTACGTGACGTGTCATATATCGGAAGTAATCTGGATGTTATTTGGCATACAAACGCTCACGGGCAGCGAGTACTTTTTCATCGGTGATATAATCATCGTAGTCCATCATCTTGTCTATGATGCCGTTGGGGGTAAGCTCAATTATGCGGTTGCAAACTGTTTGAATAAACTCATGGTCATGGCTTGACATGAGGACTATGCCCTTGAAAGCCTGCAATGTGTTGTTGAAGGCCTGAATGGATTCAAGATCAAGGTGATTGGTCGGTGAATCAAGGACCAAAGTATTGGCATCGCGCATCATCATGCGTGCTATCATGCAACGCATTTTCTCTCCACCGGACAGTACGGAGGCTTTTTTGAGTACTTCCTCACCGCTAAAAAGCATTTTGCCAAGGAATCCCTTGAGGTAAATTTCGCTGGAATCATCGGAGAACTGACAGAGCCAGTCAACAAGATTGAGGTCGGTGTTGAAGAACGTAGAGTTGTCAAGAGGAAGGTAGGCCGTGGTGATAGTCTGCCCCCAATCGTAACTGCCGGAGTCGGGTTTGCGATTGCCGTTGATGATTTCAAATAAGGCGGTCATGGCTCTCGGGTCATGGCTCAGGAAAGCGACTTTGTCGCCTTTCTCAATCTGGAAATTGACATCTTTGAAAAGAATCTCTCCGTCCACGCTGGCACTCAGGCCATGAACTTCAAGAATCTTGTTGCCAACTTCGCGCTGAGGAGTAAATATGATGCCCGGGTAGCGGCGCGAAGAGGGTTGAATTTCCTCAATGTTGAGTTTCTCCAACATCTTCTTGCGGCTGGTAGTTTGCTTGGATTTGGCCACATTGGCACTGAAACGCTGAATGAACTCAAGCAGTTCCTTACGTTTTTCCTCGGCTTTCTTGTTCTGTTGCTGCTGCTGACGAAGAGCAAGCTGACTTGACTCATACCAGAAACTGTAGTTGCCGGCAAACAGTGTCACTTTATTATAATCAATGTCAAGGGTGTGTGTGGAAACGGCATCAAGGAAGTGGCGGTCGTGGCTGACTACGAGCACGGTGTTTTCGCAGTTGCTGAGATAGTTCTCCAGCCATGCAACAGTGTCAAGGTCAAGGTCGTTGGTCGGCTCGTCAAGAAGAAGATTATCCGGATTACCGAACAAGGCTTTAGCAAGCAGAACGCGCACTTTTTCTTTACCACTGAGGTCGCGCATGAGCATGTAGTGTTTGTCTTCTTTGATACCGAGACCTGAAAGGAGCATTGCGGCATCACTTTCGGCATTCCATCCTTCCATTTCGGCAAATTTTTCTTCAAGTTCCGAGGCACGAATGCCATCGGCATCGGAAAAGTCCTCTTTGGCATAGATGGCTTCTTTTTCCTTCATGATATCCCACAGGGCAGTGTGACCCTGAAGCACAGTGTCCATAACGGTGAATTCGTCAAATTTGAAGTGGTCCTGTTCCAAAACGCTCATACGCTCGCCCGGTCCTTGGGTTATGGTGCCATGTGTAGGGGAGAGCTGATTGGAGAGGATGCGCATGAGTGTGGATTTTCCGGCTCCGTTAGCTCCGATGATACCGTAGCAGTTGCCGGGAGTGAATTTCATATTTACATCCTGAAACAGAATGCGTTTGCCAAATTGTATGCCGAGATTGTTTACCGCTATCATAAATGTGTGAGAAAAATGTTATTTTTGCGGGTGCAAAGGTACAAAAAACATTCCTGATATGAAAACCCCTGTAATTAATATCCCCAAGGCTTATAAATATGTGATGTACGGTATATGCTGCATGATACTTGCAGATATGATGTTTGGCGAGCATTTTATGCCTATGTGGTTGATATGGTGCCTATATGGTGTGGTGTGTGTCATGAGTGTGCCTATGTTGACAGCATCATGGAAACAGAAATGCATGCAGTATTTCTGGCTGCTTGTGGGAGAGCTTGCAGTAAGTGGAATTTTGGTGCTTTGCTATGAGTTTTTGCTTGACGAGGGGCAGAAATTTTACTAAAAAGCAAAAATAATTGCGGGGGATAAAAAAAATGTGTAAATTTGCACTCCGAATTGTGAATAACAAACGAAAAATAATATACGGCAATGAAAAGAACATTTCAACCTTCGAACAGAAAGAGAGTAAATAAGCACGGATTCCGTGAGAGAATGTCCACCCCTGACGGTCGTAAAGTGCTTGCACGTCGTCGTGCCAAAGGTCGTCTGCGTCTTACCGTAAGCAGCAGCATCGCGAGCAAGTAAGCGATATAAGTTGCTTTACGAAAGCATAACGCCGCCGGAATATGGTTCCGAGCGGCGCTTTTGCTTTTTGGGTTGTTATATAAAGTATGACCGACAGAATGACACCGGAGCAACGCCACAAATGTATGAGTGCCATAAGGGGCAAGAATACCAAGCCTGAACTTATGGTGCGCAAGTATCTGCATGCCCGCGGTCTTCGGTTCAGAATTCATGACAAGAAGCTTCCGGGATGTCCTGACATTGTGTTCAGGAAATACAAGGTTGTGGTGTTTGTCAACGGGTGTTTCTGGCATGGTCATGTCGGTTGTGACAAGTTCAGAATACCAAGTGCTAATCATGAATTCTGGAAACACAAAATTACTCTGAATCAGGCTCGCGATTACAGGGCGGAAGTGGAGCTGAAACTTCTGGGCTGGCGTGTGCTTAGAGTGTGGGGGTGTGAGCTTTCTCCTAAGAGCAGGGAGCAGCGATTGGCGCGGTTGTATAACGATATTGTGGAGACGGATAAAGTTATTGAGCAGGAACCATTGCCGATTGCGGCAGAACCGTTGCCACGATATGGCAAGTAGCAACATGTTTTTTGAAATTTATTGTAAACCTTTTTGCCTACGGAGTTGTTGGAATATCAGAAAAACAAAGAATTCAAAACTAAAATTGCTGTTATGAATAAAAAAGATACCACTAAGGAAAGCGAACGCGACTATGCATCACAGAATTATCCCGGTGCAGCCATCAATGAAGGTGATGAGGACAAGAATAATGTGAAGCTTCAGAAGGAGCGCACATGTGTGCTGGGCAACAATCCCCGAAATCAGAAATAATAAAACAAACTATGATACAGTGAGCCGACATGTGCCGGTTCACTGTTTTTTTGTGTCTATTGCCCACCGGGTGGATTCCCATGATGCGGTGACCTGTGAGGTGCTTGGTGCCGAAGTACTCAGGCCGCTATAGTGGCGGATGGGGATTAAACCGTAGAGATATACATAGCAGTACTCGGTGTGTACCGATGCTATGACTGATTGATGAAGAATGGAGGTGAAATGTGAGACATCGTAACCGTTTTCAGACAGAAAGTCGGCATATTGCCCAAGGTCAAAGAAGATGTTTTCTCCGTAATATCCCCCGAACGACTGGAGCTGAGATGTGAGTTCGGGATTCCATGTGGAGTTATTGTTAAGTTGTCTCATTGCATCGGCCAATTGTTCAAGATATTGGCTGTCGATTACTGATAAAGTGGCGTAAGGAGAAGAGTAGGAAGAGAAGAAGTCATAATATTTGTTGCAGAACTGTTGCCAGTCAATGTCGTCTTGGAGGAGAAGTGTGCCTACAGAGCCGTAGGGTATGCCTCTTCCCATGATTTCGGTAGGAGATAAAACAGTTATGTCGGCTACGTGTCGAAGTTCGTATGCCGTTTCCACCCCTCCCATATAGCAGGCATCAAAAAGCAGGAAATCAAGGTGTATGCGTGCGGATTCAATGGCATTGACAAGGGCGCTTACATCAGTTTGCCACTGTATGTCTATTCCTCCGAAATATCGTGTGACCGGATGGTTGGATACAGGGATGCAGAATGAATGCAATGATACGGTACGATCAATGTTCAAAGCTCCTACGGGAAGCCATCCGGAGCCATGACAACCAATAGTCATGGCGTAATGTTGTGCCGGGGCCAATGTTTTGACATCTTCCAGTATGGATGCTATGCCTTGCGAGGTGGTTAGATCGGGCGATTCATAGTTTTTCAGGATTTTTCTTTGTCCTGCTGTGATCTCAACCATTTGCGCCTGTGTGGAAGATGTGGAGATGAAGGATACAACTCTCTTGTCCGGGAAATGCTCTTTGCCGAGAGCAGCCTGCATTTCTGTGAGGTTGTGTTGTAAATCGGGAGTGAGATTCTGACTCCATGGCATGTACATAAACAGGGTAAACTCAACCGGTGAGTCGGGCGTCTCCGGCTCGGGCATAGATGGAAGGCTGTCGGTGTCGTTTTCGCAGGCTCTAAGAATGAATAAAAACGGTAGGATTATGTAGCAGATAAAATTTTTCATAGCTTGGCACAAATGTACAAAAAAATAAAAAGAGACTACTCACATAGTCTCTTTTTATGAGTTTCCAATAGGTACAATTTCTAAGGTAAAAAAGATTGTGTTAGGTTTGCGTGACAAAAGTAGCTTAATTAAATCAGGTCGGAGAATAAATTTATATGTTATTAAGCAGTGTTTTGTTGAGGAGTTTTCGCGCAAACTGTTTAAACGGCGTTGTTACAGTGGTTTATGAAAAATTGGAGTTTGGGGTGGTTTTGTTAATAAAGTATAAAATTATATAGTTTCCATTTTTTTTATTAAAAACTCAGAGCCGTTCCATACTCCATAGGTCATTTTCTCATAGCAGTCTCCAAGTATAATGATGCTGACATCGGGATTGACTTTTTGGTTGACAACAACGTGGCGATGCCCGAATACATAATACTTTATGTGTGGATGTGATGCCGAATAGCGTTTGACAAACTGGAGCAATTTGTCAGATTCCGGAACAGTGGTGAGCGTAAACTGCTTGCCGGTGGCTCGGCTGTGGCCTGACCACTTGTGCGCAAAGTTCACAGTCCATCGCGGATGAATGGCACTGAAAAGGAATTGTGCCCAACGAGCGCGAAAGAGAGAATGCATAAACCGGTAAGAAGCCCTCATTTCGCCGACACCATCGCCATGCTCCATGAAAAAAACCGTGCCGTTGATATCAGTGATGAAAGATCCATCAATGACTTTGACACCTAATTCAGCAGGAAGATAATCAAAAATCCATATATCATGATTGCCTTTGAGCCACACGATTTCCACTCCGCTGTCGGTGAGTTCGGCGATAGTGCCGAAAAAACGTGTGAATCCACGCGGCACAACATATCGATATTCGTACCAATAATCAAGTACATCGCCAAGCATATAGATAGTGCGTGCGGTGGGCGCAATGCTGCGAAGCCAACGACAAATTCGGCGTTCGTGTTCGTGTGCATCAGGAATGTATGACGCACCGAGATGGAGATCGCTTATGAAGTATGTGAGGGAGTGCATCAGAGAAAACCCAAGTCAAGTTTAGCTTCCTCGCTCATCATGTCTTTGTTCCATTCCGGCTCAAAGACAATGCGTATATCCACATTGTTGATGCCCTCAATGCTTTCAAGCTTAATGCGTGCATCCTCAACCAGAAAATCGGCTGCAGGGCAGTTGGGTGCGGTGAGAGTCATGTCAACCGCGAGATTGCCATTGTCATCAATATCTATTTTGTATATCAACCCAAGGCTGTATATGTCCACCGGAATTTCCGGGTCAAATACAGTGCGCAGCATGGTTATGACTTTTTCTTCAAGAGCGAGTTTTTGTTCTGGGGTCATATTTCGGGAGTGATTTTAAGTAAGGTGGATTTCTTTGCCTTTGCGGCACTGAAATAAAGTTGTGACTGCTCGCTGACTTTGCGTCTGAGCAGAATTAAAGTAAGCATGGTGGGGAAAGCCATGAACGCATAAAAGAGATCGCAGAGACCTACCGCAGCCTGCAAAGGTACTACGGCAAAGAGTACAAGTGAAGCTATGAACAGGTAGGTATAGGCTGAAGCGCCATTCTCACCCATGAGATATGCGGCACATCGCTGTCCGTAGAAACTATAGCTGAACATTGATGAAAGAGCAAAACATGCCACGATGGCCATGAGCATATATTGGCCAAAAGGTATGCCGTTGCCAAAAGCTTTCAGCGCCAATTCCAAACCTTTTACCGATCCGGGCTGTAAGGCATCGGGTGGCAGGCACAACAGGACTGCAAGTGCGGTAAGAGTGCATACAAATCCGGAATCTATGGCCGGTCCGAGCATTGCTATGAGCCCTTCGCGTACAGGCTGGTCATTGGCTGACTTGCCATGCATGATAGATGCTGTGCCTATACCGGCATCGTTAACAAGTGCTGCCCGTCGCGCTCCGATTATGGCTATGCCAATCAATGCACCCCAACCGGCATCAAGAGAAAATGCCTCGGTGAAGATGGATGAGAACACTGCGCCAACACTGTGGATATTGGTAAGGATGATGTACAATACCATCAGGAAATATGCCGCCACCATGAACGGTACGACAACAGTGGCAACGCGGCTTATGCGCTTAATACCGCCCAGCACTACTGCGGCGACAAGAGCTGCAATGGCAATGCCGGTGAATAGTCGCGCCTGAAAGGGCGATGATATGTCAATGAAATGTGAAGCCGTGGTAACTGTTGCTTCGGTGAGCTGATTTGCATTCATGATGCATAAAGTGCCAAACATACCGGCTATGGCAAAGAATTTGGCCATAGGACGCCACTTGATGCCAAGCCCGTGATGGATAATATGCATTGTGCCACCCTGATGCACACCGTTACTGTCTGTGCTGCGGTACATGATGGCTAGTACACCTTCATGGTATTTGGTGCACATGCCCACGATTGCGCTTACCCACATCCAGAATACCGCTCCGGGTCCACCCATTGCTATGGCGATTGTGACACCTGCTATGTTGCCCATGCCTATGGTTCCGGCTACGACAGAAGCCAAAGCCTGAAGAGAGCTTATTTCACCGGAACTGCTGTCGGGACGAGCCTTTATGGCTTTGAGAGCATAGGGCAATCGGCGCAGGGATACGGCCCGCGAAGCAATAAAAAGCCACACGCCACCGCCTATCAATGTCAGGAAAAGCGGCAGGCCGCAAACGACATCGGCAACGGCAGTGATGTGTAAACCTAAGGCATCCAGCATATGGAATTATACAAGATGCGCTATGTGAGAATCTCTATCGCCTTCCAGAAGGTCAACAACAGGAATTTCAATCATTGTGTAGCAGCCCGGGGTCTGACGCATAGCCGCGCGAGCGGCACCAACTAGAATCTGGGCTGTGAGGGCAGGATTGTTGATGGTCATGTTAAACTCAAAACGCTGATTCTGAGTTATGCCACTGACACCTTTACGCACCATATTCACACCATGGCCCATATCCTTGACTTCATCAACGCTCGGCACGGCCATAACATGAGTTTCATCGCTTGCGAAATAAGGATCAGCTTTAACGGCGGCGGCCACATCTTCAAGCTTAGCACTATCTTCAAGCTCTACATAAACCATGCGGCGGTGAATACCGGTGCCAAGAGGTATGGTCATTGAGAGCGCATTCTTGACTCCGGGTTTGGATTTGACGCACACGGTGTGGCCCATGCTCATTCCGGGGCCAAAGTTGGTATAAGTGAGTCCTTTTGGGGCAGCAGCCTGCATCAAAGTGCGCACGATAGAATCGCTACCCGGATCCCATCCGGCGGAAATGATAGATACGACACCATGTTCTTTGGCTATTTTGTCGAGATTGTGACGCAGCTCGGGGATGAGCGTATGGATGTCAAAGCTGTCAACAGTATTGATGCCTTTGGCCAACAACACCGAAGCGTGTTTCTCAACCTCGCGGGTTGGCGTGCAAAGGATGGCAACATCTACCTTGCCGAGGTCATTGATGTCGGTTGTTACTTTATAGGAAGCAAGTGCAGCCGGACAGTTGGCAACCGAGCGGCGCACGATTCCGGCAATTTCAAAATCGTGAGCCTGCTGAAGTGCCTCAAGTACACTATGGCCTATGTTGCCATAGCCTACAATGGCTGCTCTTATTTTTGTACTCATAGAGCGGGTGGAGTGTTAGAGGTTGGAAACAATTTGGTTCGTGTCGCGTGCAATCATAAGTTCCTCATCGGTGGGTATGACTGCAACCTTGACTTTGGACTCAGTAGCCGAAATGACTGTTTCAGTGCCACGTGTTACGGCATTGAGTTCTTCGTTGAGCTTCACGCCCATGAAAGCAAGCGGAGCACATACGTTTTTGCGAACGCCTGTCTGGTTTTCACCAACACCACCTGTGAATATTATGGCATCAATACCGCCCATTTCGGCTGCATAGGCACCGATATATTTGATGATACGCTGCTCATACATCTCCAAAGCCATGTGTGCGCGTTCGTTTCCGGCGTTGTCGGCAGCTTCAATTTCACGCATGTCGTTGGAGATTTCAGTTACGCCGGCAACACCGCTTTCCTTGTTGATGATGCGCTGAATGTCGGCTGATGTGTAACCGTGCTTGTTCATGAGGTATGTAATCACTCCGGGGTCAACATCCCCCACGCGTGTGCCCATCATAAGACCTTCGGTAGGAGTCAGACCCATGGATGTGTCCACGCTCTTGCCATTGAGAACGGCAGTGATTGAGCCACCGTTGCCGATATGGCAGGTGACGATTTTGGAATTTTCGGGGTCAAGCCCAAGAAAATCATACGCGCGTTGTGACACGTAGCGATGGCTTGTGCCGTGGAAGCCGTAACGACGCACACCGTCTTCTGCGTAGAATTTGTAGGGGAGTGCGTACATATAGGATTTAGCCGGCATGGTCTGATGGAAGGCTGTGTCGAATACGCCTACTTGAGGAACGCCCGGCATGAGAGAGGTGATTGCCTCAATGCCGGTGATGTTGGCCGGATTGTGAAGCGGGGCAAGGTCGTAGCAGTCTTTGACTTGCTGTATGACCTCATCGGTGATTAGGACGCTCTGATTGAATTTTTCACCGCCATGCACGATGCGATGACCTACAGCATCAATTTCATTAAAGCTTTTGATGCAGCCTTCGTGGGGGTCGGTAAGGATGTCAAGAATGGCTTCAACGCCCTGTTTGTGGTCAATAAGACCCAGCTCCTTGATTTGTTTGGAGCCGTCGGGACGCTTGAATTTCAGAAAACCGTCGGGAAGTCCAATTTTTTCTACGCCACCTTCGGCCATGGTAACATCGGTGTCGGTGTTGATGAGTTTGTATTTTACGGAACTGCTGCCGCAGTTGAGCACAAGTATTTTCATGAGAAAGATCGGTTATGAGGTTATTTGTCGTTTTTTAATCCAATTGCCTGATTACAGGTCATGATGATGGTTTTGTAAATGTCTTCGGGGAAGCAACCGCGTGAGAGGTCGTTGACCGGAGCTGCGAGACCCTGCAGGATTGGGCCTACGGCCTGAACATTTCCAAGACGCTGCACGAGTTTGTAGGCTATGTTGCCTACCTCGAGAGAGGGGAATACCAGTACATTTGCACGACCGCTCAAGGGGCTATCGGGACATTTGGATTGGGCAACGCCCGGTACTATGGCGGCATCACTCTGCAATTCTCCATCGATGATGAGGTCGGGTTTGAGAGCTTTGGCTATGTTGAGAGCTTCAACAACTTTTTCAACACGCTCATGTTTGGCACTGCCTTTGGTGGAGAAGCTCAGCATGGCAACTCTCGGTTCAATACCGGCTATGTCGCGTGCTGTCTGTGCGGTGGAAAGCGCTATTTGGGCCAACTCGGGAGCGGTGGGATCGGGCACTACGGCGCAGTCGGCAAAAACCATGATGCCGTTGGTGCCAAAATTGAGTCCGTCGGGGAGGAGCATGATGAATGCGCCTGACACCACATCAATGCCGGGCTGAGTCTTGATTACCTGAAAAGCTGCACGAAGAACATTGCCGGTGGTGTTCATGGCTCCGGCAACCTGTCCGTCAGCATCCCCGTTTTTCACCATGAGGCATCCCAGATAGAGCGGATTGGCTGTGGTGAGACGGGCTTCTTCCATGGAAATACCTTTCTTTTTGCGAAGCTCAAAGAATAGGGGGGCATATTTGTCAATTATTTTCTCATCGGCCGGATCAACGATGGCAGCTTCGGCTATATGGGTGAGTTTTAGCTCGGAAGCCATGGCATGGATGTCTTTGGGATTGCCAATGAGTGTGATTTTTGCAATTCCGTCGGCTATGATGCGGTCGGCGGCGGTAAGGGTGCGAGGTTCAGTGCCCTCGGGTAAAACTATGCGCTGTGGCAGAGCCTTGGCCCTGGAAGTCATTTGTTCAAAAAGCTTCATGATAGATGCTGTTAGTAGGTTTTATTTCTACTGCAAATTTAATCCTTATCCTTGAAATATGATACAACGATGATAAAAAATCAAACCATAAAAGTGTAAGAAATGTTATATAGTCAGTATTAACAATCAAATCATCACCATTATGAACGATAGTAAACGAAAAGTGAGACCCAATCTGTGGCTAATAATCGGAGCCGTTGTGTTAATCATTCTGCTGCTGCTGTGGCTTACATTTGCGGATCTGGCAGGGGATACTGATGTTGCGGCTCAAATACTTCCTGTGCTGACAATATAATCAATAATTAATATGAATGAAGTGTCTCTAACATTCACTATCTGGCTTTCATGGGGGCTTGTTGGCCTGATTATGGGCTATATGGTGGCTCGCCTTACAAAACCCAAGGGATTGCTTTGGGCTAATGTGCTCGTGGGCATTCTTGCTGCCATAGGTGGCGGATGGTGTTTTGTGTATCTGTTTGGCGCTACTGAAAAAATGGTATATGCATCGTTGCTCGTGGCATTAGGTGTAAGCGTATTGTTTCTGTGGATATTGAGCAAATTGAAGGGCAAATCCAGATAAGTTACATGACAGATACAATCAAAAAGTAATAAAAAACAGCTTTGGTAGTGATACCAAAGCTGTTTTTTATTTTCTGAATGAAAGCAGTAGGCGCCTGCTGATTTACTTGCCAAGCACGCGGCGCTCTTTGATGCGAGCTTTTTTGCCGGTGAGTTTGCGCAGGTAATAAAGTTTGGCGCGACGTACTTTACCGAACTTGTTGACAGTGATAGAGTCAATGAACGGTGATTCAATGGGGAAAATACGCTCAACACCGATGTTGTCGCTCATTTTGCGAACGGTGAAGCGTTTCTTGGTACCCTCACCCGAGATGCGGATAACAACGCCGCGATACTGCTGGATACGCTCTTTGTTACCTTCTTTGATGCGGTAGGCAACTGTGATGGTGTCACCGGGACCAAACTCGGGATGTGTTTTGCCGGTAGCAAAAGCTTCTTCGGCAACCTTAATCAAATCCATTTCTTTTTTAATTAAAATGTAAAACAATACTCGCAATGTAAATAGGCTGCATGTCCTACCAGAGATTACGAATTCGGGTGCAAAGGTACGGTTTAAAATTTATTCCGGCAAAAATATTGAGGGCTAATTTGTGGGTTTATTGCCGTTTTATGGATTTAAGAGCGTTGAGGAGACCCATAACCTGCTCGCGCATTTGCTTGAGACGAGCCACGGTGAGATGTTTTCGCTCTACACCTTTGGGGTTGGCGCGTATCTGCTCCTGTGCGGCATCAAGTTTAAGGCCGCGTTCCTTGACAAGGTAATGAATCATGGATATTTTCTCAATATCAGAATTGGTGTAAAACCTTGTGCCATGCTCATTGCGCTTTGGTTTTATGACAGTGAAACGCGATTCCCAAAAACGTAAAGTGCTTTGGGGAATGTTCAGGATAGCCGCGACTTCGCTTATCTTGTAATATTTTTTGTCAAGTGAATCCATGAGTTTTTGCAAAAATACAAAAATTGCCCTAATTTTGCACATTATTTAAAATATGTGTGCAAGCACGTGTGCAAATGTAATAAATCAATTCCAAATAACAGCAACAAAATGTTGACAGCAAAAGAAATTCGCGAGTCGTTTAAAAACTATTTTGCAGAAAAAGGACACAAGATAGTGCCTTCGGCTCCGATGGTTATCAAGGACGACCCCACATTGATGTTCACAAATGCGGGAATGAACCAGTTCAAGGATATTATACTTGGCAATAAGGCGGCTAAATATACCCGCGTGGCCGATTCACAGAAATGTCTGCGAGTATCGGGCAAACATAACGACCTTGAAGAGGTGGGTATGGACACGTATCACCATACAATGTTTGAGATGCTTGGCAACTGGTCGTTTGGCGACTATTTCAAATCAGAGGCAATAGATTGGGCCTGGGAGTATCTCGTGGATGTGTTGAAGCTGGATCCGGAAAGACTGTATGCAACAGTTTTTGAGGGCGCTCCCGATGAAGGTCTTGGCCGCGATGATGAAGCAGCCGGTTATTGGGAATGTCACTTGCCTAAGGATCATATCATAAACGGCAACAAGCATGATAATTTCTGGGAGATGGGTGACACGGGTCCTTGTGGTCCCTGCTCGGAGATACATATTGACTTGCGTCCCGAGAGCGAGCGTGCACAAATACCGGGACGAGATTTGGTGAATCATGATCATCCTCAGGTGATAGAGATATGGAATCTTGTATTCATGCAGTATAACCGTAAGGCTGACGGTTCACTGGAGCCATTGCCTGCGAAGGTTATAGATACAGGCATGGGATTTGAGCGTCTGTGCATGGCTCTCCAAGGCAAAACATCCAATTATGACACGGATGTGTTCACGCCTCTTATAAATAAAATTTCGGTGCTTTCCGGTAAAAAGTATGGTGAGGACTCCAAGGTGGATATAGCTATGCGTGTGATTGCCGACCATGTGCGTACCATAGCTTTCTCAATAGCCGATTCCCAATTGCCAGGCAATGCCAAGGCAGGATATGTGATTCGCCGTATATTGCGTCGCGCAGTGCGCTATGCTTATACATTCCTTGACCAGAAGAATGCGTTCATGTACAAACTTGTGGATACGCTCATCGACTCAATGGGTGAGGCATATCCTGAACTTCCGGCTCAGCGCGAACTTATCATGAAGGTTATTAAAGAGGAGGAGGATGCTTTTTTGCGCACTCTTGAAAACGGTATCCGCATGCTTGATTCCTCAATTGCAGCTGCCAAGGCCAAGGGCCTGAATGAGATTTCAGGCAAAGAGGCGTTTGTGCTGTATGATACTTACGGATTCCCTCTTGATTTGACCGAATTGATTCTCAAAGAGAATGGCATGACGCTGGATCAGGCCGGTTTTGATGTGGAGATGCAGGCCCAAAAGGAGCGTGCCCGCAACGCTGCAGCGGTGGAAACTGATGACTGGGTTGTGATACATGACGGTGAAACCGAGTTTGTGGGTTATGACTATACTTCTATTCCCACCAAGATACTTCGTTACCGTAAGGTGAAGCAGAAAAAAGGTGAATACTATCAGATAGTTCTTGACAAAACTCCTTTCTATGCAGAAATGGGCGGTCAGGTAGGCGATTGCGGTACTCTTACCGATGGCGAAGGAAATGTGCTTGAAATATATGATACCAAGCGCGAGAACGGAATGGCGGTGCATCTTGCCCATAAGTTGCCTGTAAATCCTAATGCTGAATTTATTGCGGCTATAGATGAGAAAGCCCGAATGGCTACCTCGTGCAATCATACGGCAACTCACTTGCTTCACAAAGCTCTACGCGATGTGCTCGGTACACATGTGGAACAAAAGGGTTCGTTTGTGTCGCCTGATGTGTTGAGATTTGACTTCTCTCATTTCCAGAAAGTGACGCCCGAAGAGCTTCGCAAAGTAGAGCATCTGGCCAATGCCATGGTGCGTGAAGCTATTGAGCGTGACGAGCGTAGGTGTGTGCCAATTGCTGAGGCTCGTGAAATGGGTGCCATGGCACTCTTCGGCGAGAAATACGGCGAGGAAGTGCGTGTGATACGTTACGGTGACTCTGTGGAGCTTTGTGGTGGTACACATGTGAGCAATACAGGTAATATCGGAATGATACGCATTATTTCCGAGAGCAGCACAGCCGCCGGTATTCGCCGTATCGAGGCTATTACGGGTGAAGCAGTGGAAAATGCACTTGATACTATGAGCGATACCATACATGAAATAGGTGCTATGTTCAACAACACTCCCGACCTCATGTCGGCACTTCGTCGCTCAATAAATGAGAATGCAGATTTGCGCAAACAGGTGGATGAGTTCATGCAGGAGCGCATAAACACTATCGCGTCAAAATTGCTTGATTCGGCAGAGGAGTGTAATGGCCGCAAGATAGTAAGCATCAGCGGTGTATGTGTGCCCGATATAGTGAAAGGTGTGGCTTTTGCCGTAAGAGCGGCTTCGCCAACCAATACCGTGTTCGTTGCAGCTACTTCTGATGTAAGCGGGAAACCGTTGCTCACCGTAATGGTTACGGATGACCTGACTAAAGAGGGGCTGAATGCATCAAATGTGGTGCGCGAAGCGGCTAAGGCAATAAAAGGTGGTGGCGGCGGCCAGCCCGGATTTGCCCAGGCCGGTGGCAAGAATGCAGACGGACTTGGTGAAGCATTCCATACTATGCTTACAGCTGTGAAAGGCTAACTTATAGATATATAAATATTTTACGGCAGCGCGGGGATAGTTTCTCGCGCTGCTTGTTGTATAACTGTTCTAATAGAACTAATTGCAAAAAAGTAGGCTGGAATCGTTGCTATTTGTTGGAACACAGTGAATTTGCGGTAGCGAAAGTTTCGATTTATGAATAAAAAAAAGTGCAAATGGTGCCATTCATATAAGCTAAAAAAGAATGGGAAACGTGGCAACAAACAACTGTATAAATGCCTTGAATGCGGGTGGCAGTTCGTCGGGGGCAATAAGCCCAGTAGCAAATATATTTTAATTTAGACGGCAAACAAACTCTGCGTCAGTTGTCTGAAGAATATTCACTGAGTGTCACCCGGCTCTAAAACAAAAACGCTATTAAGAAATCATAGCTGAATATCCAGCCACAGGAGAATGAAGCTCCTTGAAAATTATATTGCACGGTATTATTGACTGCATAGATGACAACATAATTGACAGCATACTTTTTTCAATTTAGTCCATTTTAGTACACCTTTGGAAATGAAAATCCCCTCTAATTCAGCGAATTAAAGGGGATTTGTTGAGCCGCGAGTGGGACTCGAACCCACGACCTTCTCGTTACGAATGAGATGCTCTAACCAACTGAGCTATTGCGGCTGATTTATTTGCGGTGCAAAGTTACTAATAAATTACGGATTGTTTGCTAAATGTGACTTTAATTTTAGCTTTGTCAAATAGCAGGCGACCCATGGCAGGTGTGCTCACGTAAGGGTTGATGCCCGTTATGTAGGATTGGGTGTAATAACCGCTTGACGATGTTTCGGTGACTACATCAACCGGCGTGATGGTGAATGTGTAGTCATCGGCTGCGAGTGTTTCCTTGTCAAGCATGGAGAGGATGTAGTTGCGCATGTCGGAGATGCCATAGGAGTGGTCAGTCTCGTTGTATGTGGCAAGGAAGGATGTTTTGTCATCGTTAATCTTGTTGTTGGCAAAGAATTTATCCTTGTCACGAGAGAGTATGATCAGAACATTTGCCGGTGGTTTTATGCCGTAGTTATTGTGTATATTCTCTACAGGTATGTTCAGGGAGACAGTGTTGAGTACGGCTGTGCCTTGTCCCTGCGAGCGGAATGATGATATGATTTCACGGGTAGGGAACTGCATTTCAACTTCTGTGCCTGCGGGAGCAACGAGTATGGATTTTCCTGCGCTTATATCGTCCTCAAGCTGCCGGCTCATAGTGTAGTGAATGATGTTGTCGGTAATGACTTCGGGGGTGACTGCGAGGTAAGAACGAGTGAAATTGTAGGTGGTGTCGCGAAGCGTTGAGCCGGAACCTATGGTGGCGTGGCTAGAATAGTGCACGTTGATGCGCGTGTCAACTATATTCATTACGCGTCCTGAGCCGAACGTGCTCTTCACATACACGCCGGGGAAATATTGGGTGAAGAGTACGGGGGAGGAAAATGTGGCGGGATTGTTGGTGTATTCCCGATAAAGGGCTTGACCGAACTCACGCGGGAGAGTGACGGAGATGGTGCGGTAGGCGAGATTGGCTATGGAGTCGTTGTGCAGGGCGTTGGCTGAGTACATGGCTGTGGCCCAAGGTTGCTCATCGTAATATCCGGAGGGGTTAAAATCGCTTGTGATGGCTGAAGGCAACTGGCGATTGAGCTTGTAAACCGTGAGGCCCATAGGAACTATGGAGTCACCTGTAAATCCACCGGGTCGTATGAACATGACGAGTTTGACGGAGTCAATGTCGTTGACGGTTACGCCATCGGTGTCAATGTTCTGCGCGGGCATAAATTGTGTGACGAAGCCTGATTTGAACTGACCGTATTCCTGTGCGTTTATGCCTCCGAGGAGCTGCATGGTAGTGCGTGAAAGGATGGCATTGTTAGGGACAGCATGTCCGGTGATGGTAAACAATGAGTCAATAATCACTTCAGACTGGTCGTTGACAAGAGAGCTGCCAACTTCGGAGGTGTTGTCCTGACAAGAGGTGCCGAACATGAGCATAGCGATGCCGGCAGTTATGATGGATGGTTTAATGAAACTCATGGTTGCTGAGTGATGGGGAATCTTAATCTTTTTGGCCGATGAGGGTGTTGTAGAATTCCGCAATGTCGGCTGCAATAGTGTCGGGGGTGGTGTACGGTTGGACAGGTTTGCCGCTTTGTATTGCAAAATCCACCAACTCTTGCGGGGCATTTTCATCTGCAATTACAACGGCATCGGCGTACTGTATTGCGATTTTGCTTAAAGAGATGAAGTCAACCGGATTGTTTCGGAGGAGTTCAACATCTTCGGCGCGGAACGGACCCATGGTGAGTTTCTCAAAGAATCGAGCATCAAGAGTGCCGTCAAATCTGTCACCGTCCAAAGTGTAAATGACCTTGGATTTTGTAAACAGTGGCTCATCCTGATACATGCGCTTTATGTAAAGAGGAACAAGAGCGGAAATCCAACCCATACAGTGAATCACTGCCGGCTCCCAACGAAGTTTCTTGACGGTTTCAATAACTCCGTGCACATAGAACATCATGCGCTCATCGTTGTCAGCGGTGGAGGTGCGTATCTCAAGCTCCTTGTTAGGAGTGTGGTGGAAATAGTCATCGTTGTCAATGAAATATACCTGCATGCGTGTGGGCTGCAGGGTGGCAACCTTTATAATAAGCGGATGGTCAGTATCATCAATGATTACATTCATTCCACTGAGGCGGATAACTTCGTGGAGCTGATTGCGCCGCTCGTTAATACAACCGTATTTGGGCATAAAGGTGCGCACTTCATAACCTTTTTCCTGAATGCCCTGCGGAATTTTTCGGCCAGCGAGCGCCTCTTTGGTTTCGGCGGTGTAGGGGGATATCTCTTGCGATATAAACAATACCTTGCTATGCTCCATGCTTAAATAATATGCATATTTTGGGTTAATTTATGGTGCAAAGATAATAAAATAAATCGAATTGTGACAATTTTTTGACACTCTATCCTGAAATTTAAGGAGTATATAATTGTAAATCAATTTGTTAATTAAGATGTAAAGCTGACGGAATAACTTAAAAATAGTGTAAATGGGCGGTAATGTTTTTGAAAATAGCTATCTTTGTATCTTGAAATTAAAGTTTAGGATAAAATGACCAAAATAAAATCTCTTTTACTATTGCTTTTAGTTACTGTCTGGTGGTCGGTATCATATGCCCAAAAGCCGACAAATCCTGCCACATGGCGATTGTCGGTGAGGATGGTCTCCGAAACCGAGGGGGTAGCTACGCTCAAGGCTATTGTGAATCCCGGCTGGCATTTGTATGGCACGTCACTGCCAAAGGGTGGGCCGAAGCCTACGGTTATAAATTTTGATAACAGCATGGGAGTGGAATTCTATGGAGAACTCACTGTAAGCCAAGCACCTAAAAAGGTTCATGATAAGATGTTTAATTTGGATTTGAACTGGTGGGACAGTGATGTGACCTTTCGCAAGAAATTTCGTGTCGTCAAGCTGGCCGGTGCAAAAATATCCGCTACGGTCCAGTATATGGGCTGTAATGACATTACATGCGCACCTCCGGCTACAGAAACTCTTACCAAACCTGTTGTAATTAAGAAAAAATGAGATATATCAGACTGATGATAGTGGCTGTGGTCGCATTTGTGGCCATGGCTGTGAAAGGCGAGATAGTTCGCCCCGTACAATGGTCAAGCAGCATAACTATGACCTCTGCTACCGAGGGTTATGTGGAGTTTGACGCTAATATAAGCAAAGGATGGCATATGTATGCACTCCAATTGCCTGAGGGTGGTCCGCGTCCCACAACTTTCGTGTTCACTACTGTGGAAGGTGCCGAGTTTACGGATGAAATTACCGCGACAAAGGCTCCGATAGAAAAAGTGGATATTATATTTCATCTGAAGCTGGGATGGTGGGACAGTGATGTGTCATTCCGCCGTAATTTCCGATTGACAGACAAAGGAGGTTGCAAGATTGAAGGATATGTGGAGTTCCAGGGTTGTAACGACCAAAGCTGTATTCCTCCAACTAAGGAACCATTTGACCTGAAATACGGAGAAGTGACAGCTTCCAAGGTGTCTGTGGCAGATAGCGTAGGCAATGAAATCACACAGCATCATGTTGCAGCAGCGGGAGATGCAAATGTTGAAGAATGGTGGCAACCGGTATCATATCCTGAGATTGGACCGGATTCAATCACCGATATTTCGGATTCGTCATGGTGGTATATATTCCTGTGGGGATTTGTGGGCGGCCTGATAGCGTTGCTTACCCCCTGTGTATGGCCCATGATTCCACTTACAGTGAGCTTTTTCCTGAAACGTAGTTCCGACCGGAAACGAGCTGTAGGAGACGCAGTAATATATGGTGCTGCAATAATTGTGATATATCTCGTGTTGGGGCTTGCTATCACAATGATATTTGGTGCAAGCAAACTGAATGATCTGGCGACCAATGCGCTTTTCAATATATTGTTTTTCCTGTTGCTTGTGGTTTTTGCAATATCATTTTTTGGCGCATTTGACATCAAGTTGCCATCAAAATGGAGCAATTCCGTGGATTCGCGTGCCGAACGCACGACAGGACTGCTTAGTATATTTTTCATGGCTTTCACGTTGGCTTTGGTGTCGTTTTCCTGCACAGGTCCGATTATAGGCACATTGCTTGTCGAGGCTGCTACAATGGGAAATATAGCAGGGCCGGCAATAGGAATGGGAGCATTTGCGCTTGCGCTCGCCATACCATTCACTCTGTTTGCCATTTTCCCCTCATTGCTGAAAGAGATGCCCCGGTCGGGTGGTTGGCTTAATTCAGTGAAAGTGGTGCTTGGATTTCTTGAGCTTGCATTGTCATTGAAATTCCTGTCGGTGGCTGATCTTGCTTACGGATGGGGAATTTTGGACAGAGAGGTGTTTGTATCGCTCTGGATAGTTATATTCGTTCTGCTCGGAATGTACCTGCTTGGCAAGCTCAAGTTTTCTCATGATTCCGATTTGGATTATGTGTCTATTCCAAGATTCTTTATGGCACTCGTATCCTTCAGCTTCGCTATATATCTCGTACCCGGATTGTGGGGCGCACCATTAAAGGGCGTCAGCGCATTTGTTCCGCCATTGTACACTCAGGATTTCAATCTGTATGAGGGCGGCCAGTTCAAGGAGTTTCATGACTATGACGAAGGGATGAAATATGCTGCTGAAAATAATCGTCCGGTAGTGATTGATTTTTCCGGCTACGGATGTGTGAATTGCCGCAAGATGGAAGGTGCAGTGTTCGATACCCAAGAAGTAAGCACTATTATAAAGGAAAATTTTGTGCTTATAAAGCTTATGGTGGATGACAAAACCTCACTGTCCGCTCCTATTACTGTGATGGAGAACGGCAAGAAAATCAAGCTTGAGACCATAGGTGACCGCTGGAGCTACTTGCAGCGTTATAAATTCGCAGCATCAACGCAGCCATTTTATGTAATCCTTGACAATAATGGTAACGCACTCGTAAAACCGTATTCATATAATGAAAATGTGGCAGAATTTCTAGCATGGCTTGATGCCGGGCTAAAACAATATGCCAAAGCAGAAAATAACTGATATGCATTCTCGCGAAGAAAAATTAGAAGCACTGGGCAAAGTGATAGATACTCTTGATATTTTGAGAGTAAAATGCCCATGGGACCGAAAGCAGACCAATGAGTCGCTTAGGCCTAATACGATTGAGGAAGTTTATGAACTTTGTGAAGCTTTGATAAATGAGGATACAAAGAATATATCAAAGGAGCTTGGCGATGTGTTGCTTCATGTGCTCTTTTATGCCAAGATAGGTGAAGAAAAGGGCGATTTTGATATAGCAGATGTGGCTGAAGGGCTCAATGACAAGCTCGTTTTCCGGCATCCTCATGTGTTTGGTGACGTATCGGCATCCACAGCACATCAGGTAGAGCTTAACTGGGAGCAGATAAAACTTAAGGAACGAGACGGCAATAAGACCGTGCTTGCCGGTGTGCCTTCCTCACTTCCTGCGCTTACAAAGGCGTATCGCATACAAGAAAAAGCGGCCAACGTGGGCTTTGACTGGGAGCAAGCTGAAGATGTGTGGCAAAAAGTCAAAGAAGAGATCTCGGAATTTGAAGCTGAGGTTAAAAGCGGCAACAAAGAAAAAATGGAGCAGGAGATGGGCGATTTGTTTTTTGCACTTGTGAATGCTTCCAGATTGTATGGCATCACACCTGAAAATGCTCTTGAAAAGACGAACCATAAGTTTATGAATCGGTTCAATTACATAGAGTCAAAAGCCCGTGAAAAGGGGAAAAAGCTCACGGAAATTACCCTTGGCGAAATGGACGAATTATGGAATGAGGCAAAACGAGAGGGATTATGAATAAAGCAATAGCAGCCATAATTATTGCTCTTGTGTCTCTTCCGGCATGGGGCAAAGTGGTGCGCGGGTACTCAACACAGAGTGCCGGTGCAACAGCAGCCGTGGTGGACAGCATAGATTTCCGTCAAGATCTGACAAGAGTGTATGCGCGTCTTAAAGGAACGCCTCATACCGCAGCCCGTATAGACAATATCACCATGCAGGCCGGTAAAACGACTCTTGTCATGAACGATATTGACGGTATAGATGCAGAACGCTGGTTTCAGTGGGAAGATACACCATATATACCAATAGAGATAGATTTTGCACCGATAAAAAATACCGGAACAAAAATGGTATTTTCAATTTCGGGGCCTCGCGGAATATCATCATGGGTTGCAACCCCTAAAACATCACTAAACCAAAAGAAGCGAAAGTGAAACTCTGCATAACGGAGAAACCGAGCGTGGCAAAGGACATAGCCGATATATTGGGGGCAAATGTGCGCCGCGACGGGTATTATGAAAATGAACATTACAAGGTGACCTGGACATACGGTCACCTTTGTACACTTAAGGAGCCGGCAGACTATACTGACCGCTGGAAAAGGTGGAGTATGTCGGTGCTACCCATGATACCTCCCAAGTTCGGCATTAAGGTGATAGACGATGCCGGAATAAAAAGGCAGTTTAAGGTTATAGAGACTCTGATAGGTGAGGCCGATGAGGTGATAAACTGTGGTGATGCCGGTCAGGAAGGAGAGCTTATACAACGGTGGGTGATGCAAAAAGCCGGCATAAAATGTCCGGTCCAGCGGCTATGGATTTCTTCGCTTACAGATGAGTCCATTAGAGAGGGATTCAAGCAACTCAAACCAGAAAAGGACTTTAATAATCTCTATTACGCCGGATTGTCACGAGCTATCGGCGACTGGATACTGGGGTTGAATGCAACAAGGCTGTATTCATTGAAATACTCAGAGCCGGGAAAAGTACTTTCTATCGGAAGGGTACAAACTCCCACATTGTCGCTGGTTGTGCAGCGACAAAGGGAGATTGACAATTTCAAGCCTGAAGATTATTGGGAAATCAAAACGCTGTACAGGGGAGTGACATTCAACAGCACGGCCGGCCGTTATAAGTCGGAACAGGATGCGACAAATGTCATTAAAATTATCACAGGCATGCCGCTGACAATAACAGATGTGCAGGGGAAAGCGGGGAAGGAAGCTCCGCCGCGACTGTTTGATTTGACTTCTCTACAAGTAGAATGTAACAAGCGATGGGGCTGGAGTGCGGATGAAAGTCTGAAACTCATACAATCATTGTATGAGAAGAAAGTTACCACCTATCCGCGCGTTGACACCACTTATCTCAGTGATGACATTTATCCAAAGGTGCCCCAGATATTGAAAAACATGACACCTTATGCCAATCTGACAGCCTCGTTGCTGGCCGGAAAATTGCCAAAGAGTAAAAAAGTGTTTGACAATTCCAAGGTTACAGATCACCATGCAATCATACCTACAGGTGTTGCTCCAACAACATTGCAAGGGAATGAGAGAAAACTGTATCATCTCATAGCTCTGAGATTTATTGCGGCGTTTTATTCCGACTGTGAATTTCATACAACTACTGTGAGCGCAAAAGCAGGAGAAGTGGATTTTAAAGCGACCGGAAAGGTAATTACCAAGCCCGGATGGAGAAATGTGTATGCTTCAAGTAAGGATGAATCCTCAGAACCGGACAAAGAAGGCAATGGAATATTGCCCGAATTTGTAGTGGGCGAAAGTGGCCCACATGAACCATCTTTACTGAAAAAAGCTACACAGCCGCCAAAATATTACACAGAAGGAACTCTGCTGCGGGCAATGGAGGGTGCCGGAAAAACTGTGGATGACGAGGAACTTCGCGATGCGCTCAAGGAGAATGGTATAGGGCGACCATCAACCCGAGCCGCAATAATAGAAACATTGTTCAAAAGAAACTATATCCGTCGTGACCGCAAAAATATAATGGCTACGCAAGCAGGCATAGAGCTTATTGATCTGATTAATGAAGAATTGCTCAAGAGTGCCAAGCTTACAGGACTGTGGGAAAACAAATTGCGAAGGATAGAACGCGGTGATTATTCTGCCGCTGAGTTTATAAGTGAACTTAAAGAGCTGATAAACGGTATAGTTGTGTCAGTGATGCAGGATAACAATTATCATAGAATTGTGATAGAAGATACCGACAAGCCCAAAGGGAAAGAAAAGGATACCAGCTCAAAAAATGTTGAGACAAAGACAAGAGCCAAGCGAATCACAAAACTTGAGCAAGTAGTATGCCCCATGTGCAAAGAGGGTCATTTACTTGCCGGAAATTCAGCTTATGGGTGTAGCCGTTATAAGGAGGGATGTACATTACGGTTGCCTTTTGACAAATATCCCAAAGATCTTACACCATCGGCATTAAATAAATTGTTGAAGAAAAATTTCAGTAATGAGTAAAGAGAAGTTTCCCATAGTGGATGAAGCAGGCAATGTGGTGGGTAAAGCCACGCGCACATATTGTCATAGCGGAAGTATGGTGCTCCATCCTGTTGTGCATCTGCATGTCGTGTCATGTGACAAAAAAAAGGTGTATCTGCAACGAAGAGCCTTAACAAAGAAAATACAGCCCGGAGTATGGGACACTGCTGTTGGTGGTCATGTAGATTATGGCGAGGAGGTCTTTTCGGCCCTGATTCGTGAAAGCCGTGAGGAGTTGGGCATAAATGCTGAAAATGCCATATTTGTATGCAAATATCCGTTTCAGAGCAGTGTGGAAAGAGAGCTTGTGCATGTATATAATATCACGGTTCCGGAATCCACAAAATTCAATGCAGATCCCGAAGAAGTGATTGATTCAAGATTTTGGAGCATTGATGAGATAGAATCGTTAATAGGCAAAGGTGTGCTGACTCCGAATTTTGAGTCGGAGTTTGTTGGTATAGTGAAACCATTGATACTCGGCGCGGAATGAATGTGAACGATGTGGTGCAACCCGGTGGAGTATTGCTTGCGGTAGTGCTGTGCATAGGTTGGGTTATTCGCCGAATAGTGATGAATAGCCGGGCACGCAAGAATGGTGCAAATAAATGTTCCGGATGTGAGTTAAGTGAAATGTGCAACAAACATAAGTGCGATAAATGAGACGATTGACATATTTGTGCTGTCTGCTATCGGTTGCCGGCATGATGCTGGCAGAAGGACCGGTGATGGGATGGAGTTCATGGAATACATATCGTGTGAATATCAATGATAGTCTGATATATTCCCAAGCTGAAGCTCTTATAAGTCTTGGACTGGATAGTGTAGGGTATAAATATGTGAATATAGATGATGGTTTTTTCGGCGGAAGAGATACCGTGACGGGAGAACTGAAATTTCATCCGACACGATTTCCCAATGGCATGACCGACCTTGTCAAAAAGATACATTCGCTTGGGCTTAAAACCGGGATATATAGCGATGCCGGGCGTAATACTTGCGGCAATTTTTGGGATAATGATACAATAGCAGAAAATGTGGGTCTTTACGGGCATGAAGTTCAAGATTGCAAGCTGCTGTTTGATTCAATAGGTTTTGACAGGATAAAAGTGGATTTTTGCGGGGGAGATTCCGCCCAAAATGCCCAAGGTCTATCGTTGTCTCCCAGAGAAAGATATACATCAATACGCCATACGATAGATTCGTTAGGCCATAAGGATGTGAAAATAGGAGCTTGCCGGTGGGCATTTCCGGGTAGATGGGTGCGCAACGTGGCTTCGGACTGGAGAATATCGGCAGATATAAACTGCTCGTGGGGTTCTGTAAAGCAAATCATAGAGGAGAATACATATCTCAGCGGGTTCTCGTACAAGGGGCATTACAATGATATGGATATGCTTGAAATAGGCCGTGGCCTTACTCCTGAAGAGGAGCGTACACATTTCGGCATGTGGTGTATGATGAATTCGCCATTGCTAATAGGGTGTGACCTGAATACGATATCGCACAGGTCGTTGGAATTGCTGAAGAACAAAGAGCTGATAGCCCTTAATCAGGATACATTGGGGGAACAAGCCTATCCGATTAAGAATATAGGCAAGGGACGCGTATATGTAAAAGATCTCGGACAAATAAACGGGCATAAAAGAGCGGTGGCATTTTATAATCCATCGGATGAAGTAATTGATATGGAGGCTTCGGCAGCTGAACTACAGTTTGACGGCCCGATAAGAGTTAGAGATCTGTTTGAGCACCGCAATATGGGTGAACAGAATAGGATAAGCGTATCGGTTGAGCCTCATAACACTCATATATATTTGCTGGAAGGTGAGAAGCGTATTCCTCGCACTCTTTATGAAGCCGAGAGTGCGGATATTGCAGATTATCAAGAAATAGAGGATGCATTTGAGGCTGATACTCCTTATTTTGTAAGTTCGGATGAGTTCAGTGGCGGGGTTGCTGTGGCAAATGCCCGGTTTATGATATTTGACAAAGTGTATGTTGACAAAGAAGGTGTTTATACCATAAAATTAGGACTCGGTAAACCGCTGCCGGCAATAGTATCGCTAATGGCCGATTTCAAATTGGCAGTGGTGGAGGATACATCTCCCCACGACATAAAGGAAGTGGAAGTAAAACTTCCGCTTAAGGCCGGTGTAAACGAAATTTCAATAAACAGTATGGAAGGTCCTATCTGGCTTGACTATCTGAGAGTGATGCCAAATTAGTTGTTCATACGTTTCATCAGATTATAGCTTGGCACTATGCCCAGTTCTCCGGCTTTACTGAGGTCGGCAGTTCCGTTATCCCGGTTGCCGAGCTTAAAATATACGTACCCGCGATTGTAGTAAGCCTCGCCAAAGTCTGGCTTTAGCTCAATGGCCTTGTTGAAAGCCGACAAAGCCGATGTGAAATCCTGCAATTGCACGTATATCACTCCTTTGTTGAAATAAGCAATGGCACTGTTTGGCGAAAGCTTGAGCACCTGATCAATATCGGACAAAATAGAATTGTAAGTGATTCGGGCTTTTTGTAATTTCAGTTGTGCATCGGCGGGATTGCCATTATTATTCTCACTTTCGGATAAGAAATCTTTGTAACGTGCAACGGAACGCATGAACCATGCAAGCGTGAAGGTAGGCATAATATCTATAGCCCGTGAGAAATCTTCTTCCGCCGCTTTATAGTTATGCACAGTGATATGATCCATTCCGCGTCCAAAAAAGTCCACTGCACGAGTGGCATGAGTGGCAATGTAGGAGTTGTAGTATTCAATGGATTCAAAGTGCCGTTGTATTTCATCTTCTTGACTTAGAGACGGTTCCTTATTGGTAACCTGAAGAAGGAACCGCAAAGAGTTGGTGCGGTTAAGGTCATATACCTCACGCATGTAATCGGATGTGGGTTTGAGTTCGGTAGGAGCGGAATAATAAGACAAAACGAACATAGGTTCAATGTCAATGGACATGTTCTGATTCTGTACTTTTCCGCGAATGCTTTTGTTGTTGTATTCGTGTTCAACAGAAGAGTTGTCGTTAATGGTGAGGAGCGATGAGAAACGAGCTGCAACAACTTCCTGTGGCTCGCTGTCATCACCGGAAGGATTGCCGATTCCAGGGCCAAAAACATCGGCCATGCTGCCAATCTGAGTATCATTACCGGAGGTGCTATCGGTTTTTTTCTTGACACGCTGTTTGGCAAGCGCGAGAGAATGGTTGTAATCTTTTTCCGCAGAACGGTCTCCCATGAGGCGCTTGATGTCAAAACGGAGGAAATATGCGGCAGCAAGATCCGGATAAGCTTCAATCACTTTGTTGACATCTTTGAGCGCGTCCTTGTAATCACCTTTTTCCTTGAATACAATGGAGCGATTGTAGAGAGTGCGGTAATCGTTAGGGTGGAGGGCAATGACCTGATTGAGATCATCAATGGCACGATTGTAATCATGTACCTCCGCCCGGAGCAAAGCTCTGTTGTAAAGAGCTACTGAATTGAGCGGATCAAGCTGTACGGCATAGTCGTAATCGCTCATGGCACCGTAATAGTCATCGGTTTGATGGCGGAGGAAAGCACGGTTTATGAAATAGCCGGCGTAACGTGGCTGAAGTTTGATGGCTTCGTTCATGTCCTCCAAGGCTTTTTGATAATCACCATGGGAGTTGATGGCAATGTCAGCACGCATGACATAACCATTTACTGCATTCTTGTTGATTTCAAGAGCTTTGTCAATGTCGCTAATAGCTTTAGCTGTGTCTTTGATTGAAAGATAGAGCTTTGCGCGTCCGAGGTATCCGCTGTCAAAGCGCGGGTGATGCTTTATAAGATTGTTGAATGCCTCTTCTGCCCGGTCATAATCTTTTAACTCTTCAAGTGCAAGAGCTTTGTTGAAAAGGATTCCGCGATTTTCAGGCAGAATAGAAAGAGCTTTATCATAGTCCTCAACGGCTTCTTTGATTTTGCCCATATTCTGTCGTGTCACTCCGCGAAGTTCGTAGGCATCGGTGATGAATGGATTATGCTCTATGGCTGTGGAAACATCTGCTTCGGCACCGGCAAAGTCATCAAGATTGAATTTAGCCAATGCACGGAAAAAATATGGCTGAGCGAGATAAGGTTTGGCTGCTATAACCTGATTGAAATATTGGATGGAGAGAACATAGTCCTCAAAGTAAAGAGCATTGCGCCCGATGCGAAGCACCTGATCAGTGTTGATCTGAGCAATGGTTGGCAGTGAGGATAAGGCTATAATTGCTATACAGAAGATTTTACGAAGTTTCATGTGTGCAAAAATATGAAATATGATTTTTCAAGGAGATAGTTTTTTGTGAAATGTTGCTAAATTTGGGGCATGAAACGTGTTTTGTTTTTAATAATGATGATAATCCCGAGTATTGTTATTGAAGAAATGTCCGGAGCCACACTTGACGAGGTGCTGGTGAGGGAAGGTTATGTGGATGTAAAGGCTGTTGATCCCGAGATAATCGTGGAGTTGATGTATGCAAGAGAAGATAATTTTACAGGCAAAGTGATGTACACTACTTTGACGCGAGCTTTTCTGCATCCCGCTGCGGCCAAGGCTTTGAAAAAGGCGCAGGATGAACTAAAGAGTATTAATCCAGGGCTGACACTGAAGGTGTGTGATGCAGCAAGACCGATGTCGGTGCAACGTATCATGTATGAAGCTGTGCGTGGTACCTCCAAGGCAAGATATGTGAGCAATCCTGCCAATGGCGGAGGTTTGCACAATTATGGGCTGGCAGTGGACATAACGATTGTTGATTCAGAGGGTAAGGAGCTGGATATGGGTACGCATGTGGATTTTCTAGGCTCAAAATCCAATATTGATAAGGAAGAAGATCTTGTGCGGTCGGGTAAAATTACTCTACAGGCACGAAACAACAGGATATTATTGCGAAAAGTAATGAATGCCGGAGGGTGGAAACCATTGAAAAGTGAATGGTGGCATTTTAATTTGTGCTCAAGGACCCAGGCACGTGCCAAGTATAAGAGGCTTGATTTCTAAACCTGTCGGGCCGGCGATTGTTGTATTAACTGAAAGTTACATGTTTCGGTTATGAAAGAGAAGCAAACAATAGTTATCGTTGGCGGAGGTTTTGCAGGGCTTACATTGCTGCGAAGACTCAACAAAAATCTTTATGATGTGGTGCTCGTGGATAAGAATAATTTTCATGGGTTTCCGCCTTTGTTTTATCAAATTGCGTCATGTGGTCTTGATGCCGGAAGCATTTCATTTCCTTTTCGTAGAGAGTTGCGCAAGGGCAGGGCTCGTGGCGCCAATTATCGTCTTGGTGAAGTAAAGAAAGTAGATACAGTTAAGCAGACTGTGGAAACGCAATATGAAACGATTCATTACGATAAATTGATAATCGCCGCCGGAACTACAAATAATTTCTTTGGTAATCCGGATCTGGTGGAACGTGTATTTACCTTGAAGAGTGCATCAGAGGCATTACGCATTAGGGATGAGGTGCTTCAAAGGCTTGAGCTGGCAGCACTTGAGCATGACGAAGAGGCGAGAAAAAAGTTGTTGAGTTTTACTGTGATTGGCGGTGGCGCTACGGGGGTGGAGATGGCCGGTGCCTTAGGAGAAATGCGCAGATATATTCTGCCGAGAGAATATTCTTCAATACCACAAAAGGATGTGTGCATAACATTGGTGGAAGGCACCGGCGCGCTGCTGGGCGCAATGAGTGAAAAGGCTCATGAGAAATCAATGCAGTATCTTGAAGAGCTGGGGGTGAATGTGGTGCTGAAACATTTTCTGAAGAATTATGAGGGTATGGATGCTACGCTTGATGACGGGAGCGTGATACTTTCGGGGATGCTGATATGGACTGCGGGCATTACTGCACAAAAAATATGTTTCAACGGATTTACTCCACAATTGGCAAAAGGGAACCGTATGGAGGTGGATGAATGCAATCGTGTTGTCGGCAGTGAGAATATTTATGCTGTGGGCGATATAGCGTATATGGCCACAAAAACCTATCCTAACGGTCATCCCCAATTGGCTCAAGTGGCTATTCAGCAAAGTCACAATCTTGCAAAAAATCTAAATAAACAGTTTGTCGCTCCCAAGCCGTTTGTGTACAAAGATAAGGGAACGATGGCTACTATAGGAAGAAACCGTGCCGTGGCCGATATAAAGAATATAAAACTATCAGGGCGTGTGGCATGGCTTGCGTGGATGTTTGTACACCTGATGTCAATACTCGGAATGCGAAATAAATTGTCGGTGCTTATAAACTGGATATGGGCTTATTGTACTTACAGTACATCACTGCGCGAAATAATACGCCCCAACCGTTATCCTTTAAGACATGAAGAATAGGGCGCAATAATTGGCCGAACGAAACAAAATGCTTAAATTTGCAGCCAGCAGCCGGGCATTTCGTCGCTCACCGATGAATATGCGGTGTGAGGAAAGTCCGGGCAACACAGAGCACCATATTTCTTAACGGGAAGCTGTGGGTGACCGCAGAGTAGTGTGACAGAAAATAACCGCCGCGGCCTTTTAGGCCAGGTAAGGGTGAAAAGGTGAGGTAAGAGCTCACCGGGCCGCACAGCAATGTGCGGTGCCGCATGCCTTATGGGTTGCAAGGCCAAGTACACCGACATTCAAGGGCTGCTCGTCCATTGTCGGGGGGTAGGCTGCTTAAGCCTTGCAGGTGACTGCAGGCTCAGATAAATGACGAAACGTCGTGGTGTCCCCGTGAAAGGGAAGTGCCATGGCCGACATAACCCGGCTTATCGCCCGGCTGCTTTTTTTATATTGTCTAATACATGCGAAAGGGCGCATGTATATCCGTTTTTTCAAATATTTAAATGCACGACAGGCACATAACTGTGGCCTTATATAAATTAAATTATCTATATTTGTGTTTTGATACATGATTGTTATGGGCAGTATTGAATTCACACCTAAAGAGAAGCAGCAGCTAAGAGCAAACTACCGTGTACTGCGGAAGCTTACATCGCATATTATTCCCGAATCTGAGGTAAGGCATTTGCGCGAGCGGGTGCTGGAGGGAGCTCGCAACGATATGTTCGGACGCACACGTTTCGGGCATCATCCTGTGCTCCACTCACTCAACGTGGCGATAGAGCTATGCGGAAGCATGGGCGCGGACAGGAACATGGTTCTGGCTGTGCTGTTATATAATCTTGGTGTGGATATGGATGAGGACAACCAAGATGTGCAGGGACTTATACGCGGCCTGCAAAAGGTGTCAAGCCTATACAGCACCCAAGCAACTGTGAAAAGCGATAATTTCAGGAAACTGCTGCTTACTTTTGCAGAGGACATAAGGGTTATTATCATAATGATAGTGGACAGGCTTGTGCTTATGCGTGCCATCAATCACCATCCCGCTGAAGAGTTGGTGAGAGAAGTGGCGTTTGAGGCAAGTTACCTGTATGCCCCGCTTGCGCACAGACTCGGTTTATATAAAATTAAAAGCGATTTGGAAGATATGTCGCTCAAATATACTGACCGCGACATGTATTCCCGTATAGCGCGTAAGCTTAATGAGACTAAGAAGAGCCGAGACGCTTATATTGAGGCATTTATTGCTCCTGTCAAAGAAGCATTGCAGAAGCAAGGGCTTAATTTTGATATCAAGGGCCGCACAAAGTCCATATTCTCGATATGGAACAAGATGAAGAAACAGAACACGGACCTTGACCACATATATGATTTATTTGCCATACGCGTGATACTGGATGTGCCACCGGAGCGTGAACGCCCGGAATGTTGGTTGGCGTATTCTGTGGTGACGGATATGTACACTCCCAATCCGGCACGTCTGAAGGACTGGTTGAGTATTCCCAAAAGCAACGGTTATGAGAGTCTTCATATTACTGTTAAGGGCCCCCAGAATAAATGGGTGGAAGTGCAGATACGTTCACGCCGAATGGATGAGATAGCCGAAAAGGGTATTGCCGCGCACTGGAAATACAAGGGTATAAAGAGCGAGAGTGACCTTGACACATGGATGAATCATGTGCGCGATATACTTGAAACCGCCGATTCAGGTCCTATGGAGCTGATGAAGAATATGAAGATGGACATGTACAACAAGGAGGTGTTCGTGTTCACTCCCAAAGGCGATTTGTATAAACTGCCACTCGGTGCCACAGTGCTTGACTTTGCATTCAATATACATTCGGGTCTCGGATGCAAATGTATTGGCGGCAAGGTGAACGGCAAGAGCAGGAAAATAAATCATAAACTTGCGTCAGGTGATACTGTGGAAGTACTGACTGCGGTCAATCAGACACCCAAAATGGACTGGCTGCAATTTCTGGTTACTTCAAAGGCCCGTACAAAGGTGCGTCAAGCTGTTAACGAGATGGCAAACCGCTCGGCAGAGCTTGCAAAAGAACTGCTTCAACGTAGATTCAAGAACAGGAAGATAGAAGTAGAAGAAGCGGCTTTGATGCGAGTTATAAAAAAGCTCGGATTCAAGACCGTAACCGAATTCTATAACGCCATATCATCGGAGCAACTGGATGTGAATGATGTTATCAACCAGTATGAGATGATGGACCGAAAGGTGGAAGATGATAAGGAGAAACGGTCGGCAGAAGAGTTTCAGCTTCAGACTCCGGACGATGAAAATTCTTCCGGTTCGGACAGTGATGTGCTGGTGATCGGGGATAACGTGAAAGGCATGAACTATCGCCTTGCCAAATGTTGTAACCCCATATATGGAGATGAAGTGTTTGGCTTTGTGTCGGCAGAAGGCATTATCAAGATTCACCGCAAAAATTGTCCGAATGCCGCAAATATTTATGCCCGCTATCCGTATCGCATAATATCCACACGCTGGAGTGGAAGACTCGGGCAACAGTTCGGCACCACTCTAAGGGTGGTGGGTAATGATGATATAGGAATCGTAACAAATATAACATCTATTATAAACAAGGAGAAAGACGCTACGCTCAGAAGCATATCAATCGAGAGCCATGATGGCTTGTTTAACGGTTTTTTGGTCGTTGGCGTGACAAACAAAGAGTCATTAAATCAAATTATCAAGAAGATAAAAACTGTGAAAGGAGTGAAAGATGTGCAACGTAGCAATTAATTACAAGATTATAATAGCTGCCTCATTGGCGTTGGGCGTTCTGTCGGCGTGCTCTTCCTCGGACAAGGAGAAGGCGGAAACTCTTTATGCTCAGGCTCAGGAATGTATGGGGCAGGGCAGATATGATGAAGCAATGGGGTTGCTTGACAGCATGGATCACACTTATCCAGCAGAAGTGGAGATAAGACGCAAGGGTATGCATTTGCGTCCAAAACTTATTGAGCAAACTACATTGAATGAACTTTCAAAAACTGACAGTCTGCTTGCAGTGACCCAACTTAAGAGTGACAGCATTGCAAAATATATATCTAAAGTGGATAATCCTATTGAGCCATATTATGTGGCTGCGGATTTCAAAGGTAAGGATGTTACATCCTCACCGGGATTATATGCCCGCATTACTCCTGAGGGACAGTTCTATATGTTGTCATCGTTAAACAAGCCGGTGCATTGCACTTCAGTAATGGTTGCCATGCCTGACGGTGTATCTGCATCCACTTCGGTTGTTCCTTATGACGGTGAGCGCAATGACAGACAAGATGGATGTGAGGTGATAACTTTCATGCAGGTTGAATGTGATACTATAGGTGCTTTGGTGTCAAAAAATGCAGATGCAAAGTTCACGCTTACTTTTAACGGTGACAAGTCATATTCAATGCCGTTGCCCGAGAGCCAGCTCAAGGGAATAGCTACGATGTATGAGGCAGCGAGTCTGTTGAGAAATCTGAAAGTATATCAGATTCGGAAAACTCATCTTGAAAAGCAGCTTGAATTGGCACGCAACCAACAGGCACGCACATATAATGAAGAAAATCAGGGCAACGAATAATCGTTGCCCCGAAAAGATTTATTCTATTATCACGCTTAATTCGCCGGTGTCATTTTGATTTCCGGCGATTATTGTGTTTTTGACCCGCTTTAGATTGAAAGCGTATTTGTTGTGGTGATAGGGTGAAAAATCACTGTTGTGGATGACTTTGTTGTTCTGTATCTTCAAGCCATCAACAGATACAGCGTAAACCAGTGGGGTGTCGAAGGTGATGAATTCATTGTGTTCAATTGTGATACCTTTTTCTCCGCCATGAAAGTATGTGTGCTGATGGGCAAGGTCAGGGATTACCGGATAGATGGATATTATTGCTTCGGTGAACTGGAACATGCTCGTAAGGGCATTGATGAAGCGATTATTGCGAATTGTCACATCGTGGCACGCGCCAGTTTCAAACCACCCATTGCAATCGCCGCTTAGAAGTACGGCACTACCCGATATATGGTCATAGAGATTGTTTTGAACTACAACTTTTTTGGGCGTACTGAATAGTGAGCCGCGAGCGCGATTGTTGCGCACAACATTGTTGGCGAACAGGACACTTGGTGTCCAGCTAATATTTTCAAGTCCAATGCCTTGTTGTATGTCAAGATTATCGGGGAGGGGGGATGTGAATGTGATTTTGAACTCTTTAGGTGAAAGAGTGCTGATTTCTTTGATGACGAAGGTGGCAGGTTGGTAGTCCATAGTTGCTGAATTTACCACCAATACTGAATCACCGGTCCAACCCCACGGCATACCGTAAGTCTGATCATGCATGTATTGTGCCACCACTGTTGTGGCATCAATCTTTTCTTTGACTTTGAGATAGGTGCCATGAACATTTATGGCATCATCCATCATATTTTCATATAACCCATTGACTGACATAATTTTGCCTTTGCATCCGCTAAAATGCGTGGCATCAGCCTGAGTGGTGAAATAACGGCCTGAGTCTTTGCGGATAGCTACCTGAAAGTGGTCAAGAGTGATGTTTTCGCACAATTGTGCCAACAGTCCCATTCCTTCGGCATAATGAACTGTGACATTGGATAGCACGGTGTTTTTGTTCTCACTGAGGAACAGTGCAGGTGCAGGGCGATCCCAAGTTCGTAATGTGACCTGCGTTCCCGGAACGAGCATGGAATTTGTCCATTTTGGAGCATATAAATCGCCGTTTTTCAGCTTTATTACGCTGTCAACTCCACACCATGTGTCACTTGTGTTATATAAGATATGGTGAGTGGATTTTTCAAAACACATGCCGTAGTTGGGGCGACGTTCCCACCCTTCGCCCGTGGATACGAATCTATGATTGTCAATTTTATATTTTACCTCAGAGGCGGGACGAAAAACAATGCCTTTATCGGAGCTCTCAATGATTTCAATTTGTGAAATATGTGGATTTGCGAAATCTATAGAGAGATTTGTTATCGTGCAGTTGCTGCTATTGACTAATGCTATTGGTAAAATAACGCCGTGGCAGATTATATCCGCCCCTTGTCCATTGAATGTCAGGCTATTCCATCCCTTGAGATTTATCGCTACATGCTTTGCGCCATCCTGATCATGATTGGAAATATAGTAGGGGTGTACTTCGGCTTTGGCGGCATGAAAATTGTATTTGCCGGGATTAAGAACAATAGTCAAGCTGTCTTCCCCAGCATATTCAGCTTTAATTTTGGTTAGTGCCTTTGTCATCTTAACCGACATGTCTTTACCGGTATTCGGTAAAATTCCATAATTGCCAAGGTTGACGGTCTTATGGGCGAAAAGATTTGTTGAAATCAACAATGCTGTAAGGCAGGCGATGGATCTAATAGATTTCATGGTGGGTGATTTAAGGTTTATTTATCCACCACAAAGGTAATGAAAAAAAGTAATTTCCAATTTGATTATGTAGAATGAATGAAAGCCCTAAGATATAAGTAGAAGTGAGGGATTTAACAATAAAATATATTATGGGCAAAATAGGGGCGTTTGAACAAGCAATGCGCAGCCCTAAATTTGTTACATAATCACGATTATGTTAAATTAGTTTGGGGTGGATTTGGTTAATGGGGAATTTTGCAATTATAAACTCATCTCTAATCTCACCTAAACTCACATCACCTAAACTCATCTCATATATAATTCATACCACATAGACTCACATCACATAGACTCACATCACATAGACTCACACCACATAGACTTACATCACATAGACTCTTATCGCATAGACTCATATCGCATAGACTCATACTCTATAGACTCTTATGCCAGATCAGTATAAAAAGGCGGTTGAAGTGTTAAAAAACTATCCGAGTTAGAAGATTATTTTCAGGCGCATAGCTTTGAGAATCGAAACAGGAGGAATGGGATGTCAGTCACGCCGCTGAACTGACTGCGGAAAACCTTCACTTTGGTGTTGAAAAGCTCGGCTCCGGTATTGGTGGAGCGGTTGACGAAATTTTTACATCGCCCCCTTTTACTATATAAACTCAAATCATATAAACTTATAGCGTATAAAATAACATGCGATAAACGCATAGCATATAAACTTATCGTATCATATAGCACATATTGAAGTTTTATTTATGATAAATAATATCGTAAACAGCGTTTTTTTGAATCTACAGATGTTTTTTGCTTAAATTTAAAATATTGCGCGATTTTGTTAAAACTTGAAGTGCCATTTAGGGGTTATAATACCAAAAAGTTATAGGTTAATTATGAGCCGTTTTTATGTCGTTCAACTAATGTGTGCAGCTTTAAGCATTGCCGGGTGCTGTCATGCTAATGCTGCAAATGTCTATCCAACAGATTCTTTGCCTCAGAATTATATGTTTGGTGAGTCGCATGCAGCTCCGTTACCAGTTGAGGATGAATGGTGGAAATCGTTTGGCGATTCCACGCTTGATTCTCTTATTTCTGTGGGGTGTGATAATAATTATAACTTAATTATGGCGGCCCGGCGTATCGTGATTGCACAGCAGAATGTGCGTCAAGCGCAATCAGCCTATTACCCTACCCTCAATCTATCGGCCGGGTGGACACGGAGTCGCAGTTCAGGATATGCAGAAGAGATAGCAGTTCCCGCTGCAACATCTTCGGCATTCAATATAGGGGTGAATATGAGCTGGGAGATTGATTTGTTTGGGAAGATTACTTCGCGCGTAAAAGAGAGCAAATGGCAAAAAGAAGCTACTAAAGCTCAATACAATAGTGCTATGGTGAGCTTATGTGCTGAAATTGCGACTCAGTATTGTGCGTTGCGTACTTATCAGGCTGAATACGCTGTGGCTGAGGAACATATAAAATCACAATCAGAGGTTTTGAAAATTGTTGAGGCTCGTTATGAGGCGGGCCTCGCATCGAAATTGGATGTGGCTCAGGCTAAGACAGTATTTTATTCAACGGAGTCTTTATTGCCTCAACTACAATCATCAATTGAGGTTACTATTAATGCTTTGGCAGTGCTCATAGGTGTATATCCGGCAGAATTGGCACCTTCGTTGCTTAAACCTTCTCCCCTGCCCAATTATACTCAGCTTGTGGGAACCGGCGTGCCGATGGATTTGCTACGTCGCCGTCCGGATATAATAGCGGCAGAATATAATCTGGCTGCTGATGCAGCTGCACTTGGTGTGGCTAAAAAGGATTTCCTCCCTACCCTGACTTTTGAAGGCTCAATAGGTACTATGGCTCACTCCGCAAAAAATTTGTTTAAGGAACACAGCTTTACCTATACGATAGCTCCGACTTTGAGTTGGACTATGTTTGACGGGTTGGCACGTAGGGCGGCTTCTGTTGCTGCACGAGAACAGATGCAGTTGTCAATGGATGAGTATAATCTTACAGTGCTTACAGCTGTGCAAGAAGTCGAGAATGCTTTGGGTCAGTATAGCAATACTCTTAAGGAGCTTCAACTTATAAGCAACACTCTTGATGAAGCTGTTGAGGCATTTGATTTGTCGCTTAATCTTTACAAAGGCGGCTTGTCGGATTTCACAGATGTGGCAAATGCGCAGATTTCCATGCTGCAATATGCTGATCGATTGGCATCAACAAGAGGTACTGCCGCCACACAACTAATCAATATATACCGTGCTCTCGGAGGCGGATGGAATGTGTCGCAAAACTAATATGCAAATATAAATCATTTAAGATATGAAACCATATATCCCAATTGCCCTGATATCACTGATTCTCATAGCGTCCGGATCTTGCGGGCATAAAAATTCTTCGGATAATGAATACGAAATGACTGTAGATGTGGCACGTGCCACTGTTGATTCTGTGATGCTTTATCGCACTTATCCGGGTGTGATGCGTGCCGCAGATATGGTTGATATAGTAGGCAGAGTCAGCGGCACATTTATAGATCAGTATTACAATAACGGTGATGAGGTGAAAAAGGGGCAACTTCTGTTTGCTATCGAGGATTCAAAGTATCGTGATGCGGTGCAGGAAGCTCAAGCAGCGTTGGTGTCAGCTCAAAGTTCGTATGAGTATGCCAAAAGCCATTATGCTGCTATGGAAAAGGCTTTGGAAAGTGATGCGGTGTCGCAGATGGAAGTCAAGCAGGCACTGAGTGTGCTGCAACAAAGTGAGGCATCAATCAAAACAGCGAAAGCACAATTGGCCACTGCCAAAACAAATTTGAGCTACTGCCGCATCTATGCTCCGTTCAACGGACGCGTAACGGCCGGAATCTATAGTCCGGGGGCGTATATCAATGGAGAAGCATCGCCGGTAGTACTTGCCTCTATTTATGCCGATGATAAGATTGACGCATATTTTTCCATAGACGATGCCTCATTTATAAGGAGTTTTACCAATCACAATAACCGTGATATTATAAATTACGACTCTATACCGCTAAGTTTTGAAGAGAAATTGCCACATAAATATTTCGCTGACCTGCGCTACATATCTCCGGAGGTCAACACCGAGACCGGAACCATGGCTCTGAGGGCACGTGTGGAGAATAAATACGGGGAGCTGCGTGACGGCATGTATGTGACAGTATCTCTTCCATACAAAGTTGATCCCAAGGCTGTGCTTGTAAAGGATGCCTCTATCTCAACTGATCAGCTTGGAAAGTTTGTGTATGTGTTAAACGACAGCAATAAAGTGGTTTATACGCCCATTACTGTAGGAGATATGGCAAATGACAGTATGCGAGTAGTGCTTTCGGGCATAAGCGGCGGAACGCCATATGTGACCAAGGCTATGCTGAAAGTGCGTACCGGTATGGAAGTGAAACCACGATATGTGAAATAAAAAGATAAGCCATGTTTTCAAGATTCTTTATCAACAGACCAATATTCGCTGTAGTATTGGCGATTATTATGATATTGGCCGGTCTTATTACGGTAAAGACACTGCCCGTGGCCCAATATCCTGATATTACTCCACCAACGGTACAGGTCATGGCCAGTTATCCTGGCGCAGATGCTGCTACTGTGGCATCTACTATCGGTGTGCCTTTGGAAGAGCAAATCAATGGTGTGGAGAACATGATGTATATGAGTTCGTCAAGTTCGGACGGATCATATAATCTTACCATAACATTTGAGGTGGGCACGGATGTGGATATGGCAGCCGTGAAGGTCCAGAACAGAATATCGCTTGCGGAGGCTTCATTGCCGGCTTCGGTGCGCCAGCAAGGTGTACAAGTGATGTCAAGGTCAAGCAATATAATAATGTTTTTGGCACTTGAAGCAGACAATCCGCAACGGTATGATGCACTATATCTTACAAATTATGCCAAGCTCAACATCGTGGATGAGCTGGCTCGTGTGGATGGTGTGGGTCAAGTAGAAGCTTTTGGCGCCGGCCAATACAGCATGCGTGTATGGCTTGATCCGGAATTGATGCGTGTAAGAAAAGTGTCGCCCTCGGAAGTCAGCGCAGCCATAGAGAGCCAGAATATGCAAGTGTCGGCCGGTAGCGTAGGATCGGCTCCGAGTCCTAACAATACTGAATTTGAGTTTACGCTCACTACTCAGGGACGTCTTAAAACAGTTGAGGAATTCGGTAACATAGTGATACGCACTGATGAGGACGGTGCAATGTTAAGGCTAAAGGATATAGCCAAAATAGATCTCGGAAGTCAAGACTATAGTGCAATAGCGCAGGTGTCTGGCCAGGGAGCCGGTTTGCTTGGTGTATATCAGTTGCCGGGAGCAAATGCTCTATCCGTAGCCAAGCGAGTACAGGCCAAACTGGATGATTTGTCTCAATACTTTCCTGAAGGTGTGCACTATAAGGTGATAATGAATTCAACTGATTTTGTTACGGAGTCAATTGATGAACTGCTCGTGACATTCATTGAAACCACGCTTATCGTAATGATAGTGATACTGCTGTTCTTGCAGAGTTGGAGGGCTGTAGTCATTCCTATGCTTACTATTCCGGTGTCACTGATTGCCACATTTGCAGTAATGAAGCTGATGGGATTTACCATCAATACACTCACACTTTTTGGTCTGGTGCTTGCTATAGCCATAGTGGTGGATGATGCGATAGTGGTGGTGGAAGACTGTTCGCGAATAGTGGATGAGGGCAAAATGACTCCCCGTCAGGCTGCGGTAAAGGCAATGAAGGAGCTGACCGGACCTGTTGTAGGTGAGGTGCTTGTTCTTTTGTCGGTATTTATTCCTACAGCTTTCATAAGCGGCATAACCGGTGAACTGTACAAACAGTTTGCACTCACAATTGCAGTCAGCACGGCATTTTCAGGCTTTAATGCGCTTACTCTCACTCCGGCATTATGCGCATTATTCCTCCGTCCGACTAAATCCAGTAATTTCTTTGTCTTCAAATGGTTTAATAAAGGATTCGGTGCCACTTTGGAGCTATATATGAAAATAGTGGGCACGTTTCTAAAGCGACCTGTAGTGGCGATAGGATTGTATTTGGCTATAACGGCCGTAGCCTTTTGGGGATTCTTTGCTATGCCTACATCTTATGTGCCTGAAGAGGATATGGGATATTTTATGGGGTCAGTGCAGTTGCCTACCGGTGCCACTCTTGATCGCACTCAAAAAGTGCTTGAAGAGGTGTCAGCAAGGGTTCAACAGATTCCAGAAGTCGAGAGCTGCATGACTATAGCCGGATTCTCATTCATTGGAGGTTCGGGCAGCAATATGGGCGGTATAAGTGTTACGCTCAAACCATGGTCAAAGCGTAAGGGACACAACCAAGATGTAACGGCTGTGATTAAGAAGTTTGACGAAGTGTGTGCCGATATTCAGGAGGCTGAAGTATTTGCCTTTAATCCTCCAAGTATTCCCGGTCTTGGAATGTCGGCAGGACTTCAGATGCAGCTGCTTGACATCAATAAATACGGGGCCGCACAAATGCAGGAGGCATTGAACGCCGTGCGCGATGCGGCAGAAAAGGATAAGCGCATAGCGTCTGTGCAGTCGGTATATCAGGGTGAGGTACCTCAGTATCGTCTTGATATAAACCGTGACAAGGTGAAAATGCAGAATTTGGTACTTGCCGACATCTATAATGTGCTGTCGGCCTATCTCGGCGGTCAGTATGTAAATGATTTCAACGAGTTTGGAAGAGTCTATGAAGTACAAATAGGCGGTGATGCCTTGGCACGTGACCGCATAAATGATGTTCTTGGACTGACGGTCAAAAACGCCCAAGGTGAAATGGTGCCTATGGCATCGTTCATGACAATAAAGGAAGTGTTCGGCCAATCAAGTGTGGACCGTTACAACATGTATGAGACCGCATCGCTTACCGCTACGCCGGCACATGGCGTAAGCTCCTCTACGGCAATTGAAATCATGGAGAATATTGTAAAGGAGCAACTTGGAAATTCATACGGCTATGCATGGACCGGTGAAGCTTATCAGGAATCGCAGGGAGGCACCACCGTGAGCGCTGTAATGCTTTTTGCTGTCATTATTACACTGTTGGTACTCGCAGCCCAATACGAGAGCTGGACTGATCCGGTGGCGGTGGTAATATCAATGCCTACGGCCATACTCGGTACGGCCCTGGGCTGTTTTATAATGCAACAAAGCGTGAATATCTACACTCAGATAGGTTTGATACTGTTGCTTGGTCTTTCAGCTAAAAATGCTATATTGATTGTAGAATATGCACGTGATTTCCGATCAGCCGGACAGGATATACGGCAGAGTGCTGCAGATGCCGGACGCATACGTTTCCGTCCTATAATGATGACTGCACTTGCATTCATATTCGGTGTAATGCCTATGCTTTTTGCTACCGGAGCCGGTGCTGCAAGCCGAGTGTCGCTTGGCACAGCTGTAGTATTTGGTATGGCGGTAAATGCAGTAGTAGGCACATTGTTTGTTCCTAACTTTTGGGAATTGTTGGAACGGTTTCGCGAAAAGTATCTTTCGGGGATGTTCAAGGGCTCAGGTGGTACGGACTCCCCTTCCCCAACCCAAAATTCTGATAGTATTTAATGAAAAATGGAAGCTGACCATTCAGCTTCCATTTTTTTAGTAGCGGGGGCAGGACTCGAACCTACGACCTTTGGGTTATGAGCCCAACGAGCTACCACTGCTCCACCCCGCGGTGTTGTTTTGTGAGTGCAAAGGTAGTGACTTTTTCTCTGATGTCAATACATGAATGAGATTTTCTGTGTTAAATTATGTCAATGTATTGATGCATAGAATATATAATCAAGATGTCCTCAGCTGAGAAGTGCAAAGAAACATAAAAATGTTGGGCATGTGATATGGAATTTATAAATTTGCAATCATTGTTATACATTTCTACAATTGAATTATGCGATTCAGCACAAAATTAATGATTATGACCACAGCTTCTGTCGGAGTATTATGCTCATGTTCGCAGCATAAACTTGAATATCCGCAGGCTCCTACAGACAACACTGTTGACAATTATTTCGGAACCGAAGTCAGCGATAAGTATCGTCCCCTTGAGAATGATACCGCAGAGGCAACTTTAGCTTGGGTAAAAGCAGAGAATAAAGTAACTAACGACTATCTGTCAAAAATTCCCTATCGCGATGCCGTGCGCAAGCGCTTGACGGCACTTAACGATTACAAGAAATCAGGTATGCCCGGCAAACATAAGGACGGCAAGTACTACTTCTATGAGAATGACGGATTGCAGAACCAATCGGTACTGTATCGTGTAGATACAATCGGTGGCAAAGCGAAACTGTTTTTGGACCCAAATAAGCTTTCCGACAACGGTACAGTGGCCCTGACAGGAGTGTTTCCCTCGCCGGACGGCAAATATACTGCATATACAATATCACGTAACGGGTCTGACTGGACTGAAATTTATGTGATGAATACCGCTACAAAAGAGCTGCTCAAAGATCATATAGAATGGGCAAAGTTCACCGGAGCGGAATGGCACGGCAACGGGTTCTATTATAGCGCATATCCTCGTCCTGAAGCCGGGAAGGAATTTTCAAACGCCAACGAAAATCATCAGATATATTATCATGAGTTAGGAACCCCGCAGAGCCAGGATAAACTTGCTTATGAGGATCCAAAGAATCCGCTTCATTTTCATTCAGCTTATGTGCCTGAAGGAGCAGATTATTTGTTTGTTGCCACCGGCGGCGCAGGTATCGGTGACGGTTTGATGTATAAGAATCTCAAAAACAATTCCGGTTGGAATGTGATAGAACCTTCTCAGGACTATATGGTGCAACCTATAGGCGTGGCTGATGGCAAGGTCTATATTCTTACATCAAAAGGTGCTCCCAACAATCGTCTTGTGACCATAGACCTTAACAAACCTTCCGCACCTTGGGTGGAAATAGTTCCTGAGCAAAAAGAGGTGCTTACTTCGGCTCAGTTTGCAGATGACAAATTAATACTCAGTTATGAGAAAGACGCTGCGACCCATCTATATGTGCATAAGCTTGATGGTACCAAGGAGCGTGAGATAGCACTGCCTACATTCGGTACGGCATCAGTATCAAGTGACAAAGGCGATAAGGATGTGTTCTATACATTCACATCATTTGTATATCCTTCTGCTGTGTATAAATACGATATGTCCACAGGCGAAAGCACATTGGTGAAGCAAGCTGAAGTGCCCGGCGTGGATTTCAGCCAATATGTGACCGAGCAGGTGTTTTACACATCAAAAGACGGCACAAAGGTGCCCATGTTCCTTACTTATAAAAAGGGATTAGAAAAGAATGGCAAAAATCCTGTGTACCTGTATGGCTACGGTGGCTTCAACATATCTCTGACTCCGGGATTCTCCGCCAACCGTATGTTGTGGCTTGAGAACGGTGGAATATATGCCCAAGCTTCACTACGTGGCGGCTCAGAATATGGCGAAGCATGGCATATGGCAGGCACGAAGCTGAATAAAATTAATGTGTTTGACGATTTTATTGCAGCTGCTGAATACATGATTAACGAAGGATGGACTTCGCCCGATTATATGGCTATTGAAGGTGGCAGCAATGGTGGATTGCTGGTGGGCGCTACCGTAAATATGCGTCCTGATTTGTTTAAGGTAGCTATACCTCGTGTAGGTGTAATGGATATGATGCGCTATCACAACTTTACTATTGGATGGAACTGGGCATCTGATTACGGCACAAGTGCCGATAGCAAAGAGATGGCGGATTATCTGCTCAGCTATTCTCCGCTGCACAACATTAAGAACGACGGTACTCCCTACCCCGCTATTCTTGTTACAACAGCCGACCATGACGACAGAGTCGTGCCCGCGCATTCATTCAAGTATGCGGCTCAACTTCAGGCTTCTGATACAGGTGATGCGCCAAAGTTGATCAGAATAGACAGTAACGCAGGTCATGGAGCCGGTAAACCTACCAGTAAGATTATTGATGAATACACCGACCTATATTCGTTTATTTTTTACAATATGGGTATCACCCCCCAAACAGATAAGTGATAGAGGTATATAAAATATTTAATGCGACAGCGCGTCTTGCCATAAGCATAGCTTTGGGCGGTGCGCTGTCCGCTTGTTTTACCGGAGTTGAAAGTACTCCCAAAATAGGTGCGGCAGATTTCAGAAAACAGAATGTAACCGATGCACCTGAGCAACATTATTTGGATGATGTAGTTCCCCAAACGCTCGGTAATTGGAGTCCCGGCAAAAAACTCCTTGTCACTGACGATAAATTGGCAATTCTTCTCGGGCCGGAAGCTGAGAAAGGTGCGGCTTTAAAAGGAACGGAACTAACATTTACGGGCATGCAGGATGTCGTGTCTATTACAGGAGAAAAAGTCGCGCAGCTGAATTTCACCACAGCATACGGATTGCCTGTGTCTTACCGTATGGACGCATCGGTCCAAAAGGTGTCTGAGAGAAAATCTGTTGACATTCCTTTGACAGTGGATCTGGATATTGTTGAGGATGTGAAAAGAAAAATGCGTGGCAATACATATTACGTGATGACAAGAGACTGGTATAATGTCTCCAATGAACCGATGCAGGGTCGGAGATTTGTGCCAGTAAAAGTGGCTGATGTGGTTCCGGGATCGTCATTTTATCCGGTTCTTCTGGTGCTTGAGGATGAAAAAGGCGAGCAATTTCACATGTACATGTCGGTTGGCTCTGATGTCAAGTCTCCCCGAGGGTTTGCCACTTTGTTCTCTCTGTCTAATCCAAAGTTGCGCTATCCTTCTATATCTGATGATGCATGGAAACATATAATAAATGGTACAGTGACAGAAGATATGACTCGCGACGAATGCCGGTTGTCGCTCGGAGCACCCGACAATATAGACCGTCGTGCGGGTTACAGTGTACTAAGAGAAGTGTGGAGCTATGAAAATGGCAGATATTTGATATTTGAGGACGGTCTTTTGCGTTCATACAGACAATAATGGCTGATAAACTAATATTTCTGGGCACCGGCACTTCCACCGGTGTGCCGCAGATAGGATGCGGATGTGAGGTGTGTACTTCGCCGGATCCGCGAGACAAACGCCTGCGCTGTTCAGCTTTGCTGAAAACAAGTTCAGGCACTCTGCTTATTGATTGTGGCCCTGATTTCCGCAGTCAGATGCTTAAACTCGGATCTCCTGACATTGATGCATTGCTTGTGACCCACAGTCATTATGATCATGTGGGCGGTATGGATGATTTGCGCCCCTGTTGTTATTCTCATGGCGGATTTGATGTTTATTGTCGTTCAGATGTGGCTCGTGATCTGAGAGAAAGAATACCATACAGTTTTAATGCCAAGCATCCCGATCGTGTGCCAACATTTCATCTGCATGAGGTCGGCAATAAAGAATTTGAGGTTATAGGATTAGAGGTAATTCCTTTGGAGGTATGGCATGGCGATTTACCGATATTGGGATATAGAATCGGTGATTTTGCGTACATTACAGATGCTAAATTTATTTCTCTGGACACCTTGCAAAAGCTGCAAGGAGTGGAGACATTGGTGATAAATGCGCTGCGCATCAAAGAGCATCCCACACATATGAACCTATACGATACTCTGAATGTTATAAATTATATAAAACCTAAACGGGCGTTCCTAACCCATCTGAGCCACGATATGGGGCTTCATGCCTCAGTCACGCGCATGTTGCCGGATGGGGTAAGTATTGCTACCGATGGTATGGAAATAGATTTATAACACATTATACTATTATGAACAGAGTAACGTATTTAGAGCATAGCTCTTTTGCAGTGACCACTAATGATGTGATACTGGTATTTGATTACGTGCGTGATCCTTCACATGCCCTACATCGCATATTGGAGCAGAATCCTGATAAGCCGGTGATATTTTTCGCCACTCATAATCATCCTGATCATTTTAACAAGTCGGTATATGAGATAGCCCAAAATCACAACCGCACATATGTGTTGAGCAATGATATTCCCGCTAAAGGAATTCCCTCCACACTTGCCGTACAGGGAATGAGTGCGGGAGATTATGTAGAAGGACTGCCCGGCGGTGTGAGTGTAAAAGCTTATCCAAGCACCGATGCCGGTGTTAGTTATTACGTGACAACCGGTACAAAAGAAACCATATTCCATGCCGGTGATCTGAATGACTGGCATTGGCAGGATGAGGCAACTTTTCGTGAGGTAGAGGAAGCTGATGAGAAGTTTAATGTGATTGTAAACCGCATTGCTTCGGAAGTTTCATCAGTTGACGTGGCATTTTTCCCGGTTGATACACGATTGGGTTCGGATATGGCAAGAGGAGCAAGAATATTCTTGCAGAAAATAGCTGTGAAGGATTTCTTCCCAATGCATTTTAATGGCGATTATACCAAGGCATGCGATTTCGCTGACTATGCACCGGCCACCACATCCTGCCATTGCTTGCATGAGCCTGGTCAATCAATTGATATCAGCAAAGTATAACAGGAAATAACTCTCAATTTAAAAATAACGGAGCCTCGGCGTTTAGCTGAGGCTCCTTGTGTTTATTGTGAGTTAGTGTTAAAGCTGTGTGTCGGGGTTAAGATTGGCGCTTTCAATATCTTTGAAATAGCGGTATGTTCCAACTTTCAGTTCTTCGCAGGCGGCGTCGTCTGCCACAATCAGTGCTTTTGGATGCATTTGGAGTGCGGAGATGGTCCACATCTGGCTGATGCCTCCTTCCACGCCATGACGCAATGCACGTGCCTTATTGTGACCGTTTACAATAAGAAGAACACTCTTTGCGGCCATTACGGTACCTACACCTACGGTGAGTGCTGTTTTCGGTACAAGGTCAACATTGTTGTCAAAGAAGCGAGAGTTGGCGATTATGGTGTCGCGTGTAAGGGTCTTCATACGAGTTTTGGAAGACAGGGAAGATCCGGGTTCGTTGAAAGCAATGTGTCCGTCAGGACCAACGCCGCCGAGGAACAGGTCTATGCCGCCGTAGCTTTTGATTTTTTCTTCATAGCGGGCGCACTCTTCCAATGGGTTCTCGGCATTGCCATTAAGGATATTGACATTTTCGGGAAGAATGTCAATCTGGTTAAAGAAGTTGGTCCACATGAAGGTATAGTAGCTCTGTTCGTGGTCACGAGGAATTCCGCAGTATTCATCCATGTTGAAAGTTACAACATGCTTGAATGAAACTTTGCCTTCTTTGTTGAGCTTTATGAGATGGCGATACATGCCAAGAGGCGAGCTTCCTGTAGGGCAACCGAGCACAAAGGGATGCTCTGCAGTGGGTTTGGCTTCATTGATGCGTGCTGCAACATAACATGCAGCCCAACGGCTAACGCAATCGTAATCAGGTTCGATGATGAGTCTCATTGCTAAATTTGGTTTATTAGGTATTAGTAATGCACAAAAATAGTGATTAAATAATTTTTTTGCAAATAATATTTTTAAGGTGTATAAAACATGTAAAATATTGGGCTATTTTTCTAATTTTGTGGAATATTTACATAATAAAAGCAATTATGAACAGATTCTTTACCAAATTACCTTTATTAGGTGCAGTGTTATTATCCTTGTCCGTTCCGGCCAAGGCTCAGTTTTTTGATCATCTCGGTGCAAATGTGCAAGTTGGAACGAACGGTATTTCTATAGAAGCCGTCAGCAATATTACTCAATTCGTCAATATCCGTGCCGGCGTAGATTTTATGCCTGACATCAAGTTCAATGCTGATGCAGATTTTGAGTATTATGATCATTTTGGTAATACCGGCAACTATCAGGGGACAATGGATCTGCAAGGAAGACTTGGCCGTACACAGGCTCATGTAATATTTAATGTGTATCCTGTTCCCAAAGTGCCTTTTTATGTGGCTGTAGGTGCATATTTCTCGGGCAATAAACTGGTGAAAATATCCGGCCACAGCGATGAGATCAAAGAGCAGTATGAAATGTATGGCGACCAAATGAGCGGTGGCGTTATCATAGGCAATTATAATGTGCCGACAAATGAGAACGGTGATGTGAAAGGCGGCATAAAAGTTAACGGATTCCGTCCCTATTTCGGCATAGGATGGGGAAGAACATTACCAAACAAGCTTGTGAATTTCGGTATTGAGCTTGGTGTTCAGATTCAGGGCAAGCCCAAGGTATATACAGATTATGGAAGTCTTGATGCCTCTGAATATGAAGACAATAATACATATCAGAAAATTATAAACAAGCTGAAAGTGTATCCCGTACTTTCTTTCCGACTCGGATTTAAGGCATTTTGAATCCGAGATAAACATTAGAAATTTTGTGCCATGCATCCTTGCGCCTATTTATGCAAGGATGCATATTTATTATGATTTTTTATGCAATAGATGTTGTGAATAATTAAAATCTATGTAACTTTGTATGCATATAACCATGACCTAAATCAATATAGTATCATTATATGAAAACTAATCTTAGTTCACAAATCAAATTGGATCGTATTCCTCGCCGTTATTATGATCCACAGGGAGAAATAGAGCTTGCTGCTCTTACCCGCGATGAAAAGGTTTACACTCGTATTTTTGAGACTGCTGCTGACGGTAGCGAATACGTGGCTGCCCAGATTGCTAAAAACATCAAGCGTAGCGTTGACCAAAAAGGCAAATGTGTGCTTGCGCTTGGCTCCGGTCTCAGTACGCACAGTGCTTATGCTTCATTGATAGACCTTTATAAAAGAGGATTAGTGGATTTCTCTAATGTTGTGGTTTTCAATATTAGCGAATTCTTTCCATTGATACCCGGTGGTCCCAGCACCTTTACACGTCTCAAAGATGTGCTTCTTGATCATGTGAATATCAAGCCCGAAAATGTGCGTACCATTGACTCCGCAGTTACTAAGGAGAATATGTATGAAACATGTAAGGCTTATGAGAAATCAATTGAAGATGAAGGTGGTATTGACCTGACTATTTGTGAAATCGGTCAAACCGGTTCTCTTGCGTTCAACGAACCCGGTTCTGCCGCTTCTTCATTCTGCCGTCTGGTGCTCTTAAGCAGCGAAGCTCGTCACAACATTGCTTCAGAATTTAATTGTGAGGATGCTCCTACCACAGCCATTACACTTGGTATCGCCAATCTCTTATCGGCTAACCGCATTGTAACAATGGCTTGGGGTGAAAATCGTGCTGCCATAATTAAGAAGACTGTGGAAGAACCGGCATCGGTTATGGTTCCCGCTTCATTCCTGCAAAATCATCCCCATGCAAAAGTGGTGGTTGATCTGCCTGCCGCCGAAGGCCTAACCCGCATATCTCAGCCTTGGAAAGTTACTTCCTGCGAATGGAACGACAAGCTTATCCGTCGTGCTATCGTTTGGTTGTGCGACATGACCGGCAAACCAATCCTGAAACTGACTGACAAAGACTATAATGATTGGGGTCTTGGTGAACTGCTCGCTCTTTATGGTTCAGCTTACAATGTGAATATAAAGATATTCAATGATTTGCAGCATACCATTACCGGCTGGCCCGGCGGTAAGCCCAATGCAGATGATACATACCGTCCTGAGCGTGCAAATCCTTATCCCAAACGTGTGATTGTGTTCTCCCCTCACCCCGATGATGATGTAATATCCATGGGTGGCACACTTAAACGCCTTGTGGACCAGAAGCATGATGTACACGTGGCATACGAAACTTCCGGAAATATAGCCGTAGGTGATGAGGATATGATGCGTTATTTCCTCATGATGGATAAGATTGCGCCGATGTTCAATTTTGATACCGAAGGCTATGAAAAGCTTTCAAAGGAAGTTGGCGATTTTGTGATGCAGAAAAAACCTGGCGAAATGGATACTTCGGATATTCGCGAAATCAAGACAATGATTCGCCAGGCCGAAGCTACTATTGCTTGTCATTATATTGGTGTTAAGCACGACAATATTCATTTCCTGCGTTTGCCTTTCTACGAAACCGGAACAATCAAGAAAGGTGATCTTTCGGAAGCCGATATCAACATTGTAAAGAAATTGCTTGAGGATGTTAAGCCTCACGAAATATTTGTGGCCGGTGACCTTGCTGACCCCCACGGTACACACCGCGTATGCACAGATGCCGTGCTTGCAGCCCTCTATGAGCTTCGCAATGAAGACTGGATGAAAGATTGCCGCATATGGATGTATCGTGGCGCATGGGCAGAATGGGAAATTGACCACATTGAAATGGCTGTACCCATTTCTCCTGAGGAACTACGATTCAAACGCAACTCTATCCTCAAGCATCAGAGCCAAATGGAGAATGCACCTTTCCTCGGTGACGATGACCGTTTGTTCTGGCAGCGTGCTGAAGAACGCAACAGAGCTACAGCGAACCTGTACGAGAAGCTTGGTCTTGCATCGTATGAAGCTATAGAAGCTTTTGTGCAGTACCATCCCATTATTGATTAATAATCGGATTGATTAATTATAAAGAGGCCGTGTTCATTCAGAGCACGGCCTCTGTTGTCATATGGCTATATGTTCTACAAATATTGGCGATAAATGTTTGGCAAAATCAATAACCTTAGTTATCTTTACACACATAAATAATCTATACCTAAATCAATATGAGCTATCGTTTTATTCTCAATGAAGTGTCCTATTTCGGACCGGGTGCACGTAAAGAATTGCCTGAAGTGCTGAATCGTTTGGGCGGTAAAAAAGTTTTTGTTGTAACCGACAAAGGATTGTTGAAATTCGGTGTTGCCAAGATGGTGACCGATGTTATGGACGAGGCAGGAATACCGTATGAAATTTTCAGCGAAGTAAAGCCAAATCCTACAGTTACAAATGTAAAGGATGGACTTAAGGCATTCAAAGAATCCAAAGCTAATGTTATTGTCGCTATAGGAGGCGGTTCGGCAATGGATACCGCCAAGGGCATAGGTATTGTGGCAAACAATCCCGAATTCGGAGATATTGTGTCACTTGAAGGATGTGCTCCCACCAAGCATAAAAGTGTGCCAATAGTAGCTTTACCTACAACAGCCGGAACAGCTGCAGAAACGACAATCAATTACGTGATTATTGATGAAGACAAGCAAAAGAAAATGGTATGCGTGGATCCGAATGATATTCCTGCCGTGGCCATTATTGATGCCGAATTGATGTATTCGTTGCCAAAAGGACTTACGGCGGCCACCGGTATGGATGCATTGACTCATGCTATTGAAGGTTATATAACTAAGGGAGCATGGGAGATGTCGGATATGTTTGAACTGGAGGCAATCCGTATGATCAGCAAATACCTGCCTGTGGCAGTGGAAGAACCTACCAATGCTGATGCTCGCAACGGCATGGCAGTTGCTCAGTACATAGCCGGAATGGCATTTTCCAATGTCGGTCTCGGATTGGTACATGGTATGGCTCATCCTATGGGGTCACTGTTTGATGTGCCTCACGGGGTTGCCAATGCTTTATTGCTGCCTACAATTATGGAATTCAATATGCCCGCATGTCTGAACAAATATCCTGAAATTGCAAAAGCAATGGGCATAGATGTTTCAGGTATGACAAAAGAACAAGCCTCGCAGGCTGCTTGTGATGCCGTTAAGGAACTCGCCATAAAAGTAGGTATTCCTCAGCATCTGAGCGAACTCGGTATCACTGCTGAAGATATACCTGCGCTTGCACAACAAGCATTGGAAGATGTGTGCACCCCCGGCAATCCTCGCGATGTTACACTTGATGACATAAAGGCATTGTACGCAAAAGTACTGTAATATTAATTTACTCCCTCCCAATAAATAACGGCGGCCTCAAAGCAGAGGTCGCCGTTGTACATATCTAAAAGAGTTGTTATTTGAGATTGAGTTTTGTCAGAGTTACGAGGGTGTGACAATTTGCGTCATCAAGCATCAATGAGCCGTCTTTGCCTAATTGCACAGTTGTGACTTGGGCAAGTGCCGTGAGTAATTGCTGCTCCAAAGCTATTTGCGGACAGGTCATTCGTGTGGTGGCAATATTTTTGAACTCAAGTGAATTCTGTTTATCAGGATTCATATAAATCGAGCCGTTCATGGTGTTGCATCCGGCGTTGCCATGCAGCTTTTGTTCCGGTATGTCAATTACCATCTGCATCTCCACATCGGTTGGAACAGCTGTACCATTAAGTTTTGTCACTTGCCATGCACCATTGGCAAATCCGAGATCACTTTTTCTGAGTGTCATGGTTGTGTTGCCTTGTGCATTTTTGATGTAAAGCAGGTAATCACGTCCTACCTGTTCAATACTGTATTTGCTTACGGTGTTTAGAGCCATCGTAAACCCTATTTCGTATTGGGCATCGGGACACATCTTCATGGTGGACAAGAACTCGGATGTGCGGCTCATTTGACCGCCGGGAGTAACAGCAAGAGCACCATTGAGAATATTGCATCCATCGTAGGCATATAAATTTACTATGAACGGATTGGTAGATGATTCATCAAACACCATATAAGGACGGTCATTGCCTGTAACTGCTGTACCGTTAATATTAGTGGCAATCCATTGACCGTAAAGGACCTTTTGTATGGCTCCTTCTGTTTGAGTTGCAGTTTCGGTCTTTACCTGACCGGTTGTGGTTACGGCAACCTTACGGCTATTGCACGAGCATAAAAACAGAACTGCCGCAGCTGTTATAATAATAGACTTGTTCATAATTATATTTGAATTATGGTTATACTATATATACAATAAATGAACACAGAAAATGTTCACTAATTTTAGAATTGAATGCAAAGATAGTATTTTAATTGTTTGTGGATGGAATTATAAGTAATTTTGCAGGGATTTTTTCAGGTAAGAACATGGCAAAAGAATCTTTGTATTTACGGCTTTTTGTGTCATTTTTTAAAATAGGTGCATTTACATTTGGCGGGGGTTGGGCTATGATATCCATAATTGAACGTGAAATTGTGGATAGGCATCATTGGCTTGAGCGAGAGGAATTTCTTGATTTGCTCGCAGTAGCGCAGTCATTGCCCGGTATTCTGGCTGTTAATATTTCTGTGGCCGTCGGTGATAAACTGAGAGGTGTAAAAGGATCAATTTGTGCTGCATTAGGCACAATTCTTCCTTCATTTTTCATGATACTTGCCATTGCTATTTTTCTGACTCCCGATATGATTAAAAATAATTCCATATTGTCGCCTGTATTCAAAGGAATTCGTCCGGCGGTAGTGGCTCTTATAGTCGCTCCGGTGCTGTCAGCTGCCAAAGCTGCCAAGCTCAATTGGAAGACGGTTATAATTCCCATAGCGGTGGCATTGCTCATCTGGTCAAAGTTGCCCGTTGTGTCAAGTCCTATACTGTATATTGTTCTTGGCGGCATCGGCGGCTATATGTGGTTTCATCACACATTAAATAATATTAGAAAGTCAGGCGATAAACGATGATATACTTAAAACTCATATGGGCGTACCTTAAAATCGGACTGTTTGGATTCGGTGGCGGTTATGCCATGCTTGCGCTTATTGAGCGTGAAATTGTTGGCCCGGGGTGGATTACCGAGCAGATGTTTACTGATATAGTGGCAATATCGCAAATGACACCCGGTCCGATTGGTATTAATTCGGCAACATATATAGGCTATGTTGCTCCCGGAGTTTCCTCCCCTGCTCTGTCTTCACCATTGTTTGGCATATTGGGTTCAGTGATATGTACGTTGGTGGTCGTTGTGCCATCTTATTTGCTCACGTTATATACCAGTCATTTTATATCGCGACACAAGGAAAGTGCCATAGTAAAAGGTGTGTTCATGGGATTGCGTCCCGTGGTTGTGGGTCTTATAGCTTCTGCCGCTTTGTTGCTCATGAATTCAGCCAATTTCGGATATGAGCAAGCTGATATTATTAAAAGTGTTATTATTTGCATCTCAGCTTTTGTGCTGGTGTATTTTGTCAAACTCCATCCTATTCTTGTGATTTTGATTGCAGGATTGGCAGGATATATACTTTATTGATATGACTTATCCCGAAGCCACGCAATACCTTTTCACGCAGCTGCCAGTGTTTCAGAATGTAGGCGCGGGCGCATATAAACCCGGTTTGGACAGAGCTATTATGCTTGACAATGCATTTGGTTCTCCCCACAGAAAATTCAAGTCAATACATGTGGCAGGTACGAACGGCAAGGGCTCCACATCTCATACTATCGCTGCTGTGCTGCAAAGTGCAGGGTATAAGGTCGGGTTATATACATCGCCGCATCTTGTGGATTTTCGTGAGCGGATCAGAGTGAACGGAGAAATGATAAGCGAGGTGGATGTAGTGGATTTCGTTCAACGATATCAAGATATGGCACTTGATTGCAGTCCTTCATTCTTTGAACTTACCATGACACTCGCTTTTGAGTATTTCGCAAAATGTAATGTTGATGTGGCCGTGGTAGAGGTGGGACTTGGCGGAAGACTTGACAGCACCAATATCATTACTCCATGTCTAGGCGTTATTACAAATATATCTTTGGAACATACCCAGTTTCTTGGCAACACAGTTGAAGCTATCGCCTCAGAAAAGGCCGGTATAATGAAGCCCGGAATTCCGTTTGTCATAGGCGAGGCATCCAATGGTAATGTGCGAGGCGTGTTTGAAGCAAAGGCGTGTGATGTGTCTTGCCCTCTGATTTTCGCCGAAGACAGTGAATGGAGTAATGCGATTTATCGCAATGAGAACAACCGCTTTGAAATAGACGGCACTCCGTGGGGGAATATTGAATTCGGACTGAATGGAGCATGTCAGCAAAAAAATTCTGTGACCATATTGTGCGCATTGCAGCAGCTGCGTAAATTGGGATTTAATCTGAGTGAAGAAGCAGTGAAGTCGGGATGTGCGGATGTATGCGCTCTCACCGGACTTCAAGGCCGTTGGCAAAAGCTAAGTGAGCTTCCGCTGGTAATATGTGATACGGGCCATAATACCGGTGGTTGGGAATGGCTCGCACCTCAGATAGCTTCTATGCCGGGAAAGAAGATTTTGGTAATAGGGTTCGCGGGTGATAAGGATGTCCGTGGCATACTTGGGTATATAGAATCTATTCCTAATACCGAAATTATTTTTACTCAAGCTTCAGTGAAACGTGCAATGGACGCTGGGAAACTTAAATCAATTGCGAACGAAAACGGCTTGGACGGAACAATCTGTAGAACGGTTGAAGAGGCGTATAAAATGGCTCTTGGCAGAGCCGGAAGTACAGATTCGGTATTTATAGGTGGCAGCTCATTTGTAGTAGCTGATCTTCTTACCTGTCTCAAATAAATATCGGCGACAGGATGATGCTTCTGCCGCCGATTTGATTTTGTGTGTTGTATTATGGCTTATACAGCCGCGATTGTTTCAATCTCTACCAATACCTGTTTGGGTAATTCTTTCACAGCTACAGCAGAACGTGCGGGATACGGTGAGGTAAACTCATTGCCGTAAACTTCGTTCATTTCACCGAAAAGACTCATGTCGGCTAAAAATACAGTGGTTTTGATGACATGATCTATAGAAATGCCGGCTTCAGCAAGAATAGCTTTGATATTTGCAATGGACTGTGCTGTCTGAGCCTTGATACCTTCAGGAATATTCCCAGTTGCGGGATTTACAGGAATCTGGCCTGAAATAAAAATGAAGTCACCGATTCTAATGGCCTGGCTGTACGGGCCTATAGCAGCCGGGGCAGCGTTAGTGGAAATTACTTTTTTCATTGAGTTTGAGTTATATGGTTAAATATGATTATAAGTCCGCGTCTTTTATGCCAAGAGATATAATAGCAGTTTCGTCAGCCGCTTTTATCATTGCATCGGTTATGGTGGTTGATTCATGTATTATATCCGCGTAGTTTGTGTCAAAGTCAGGTATGAAATCCGATGCTCCATCTGTCTGGAGTCGCTTTATAACCTCCCCTACTGTCAATCCGGAAACATCTACTGCCGGTTGCAAAGGGTGCTCAAGCAATTCTCCCGGAGCAGCAATGAAACTTATCAGATTAACTTTTTTGAGCGCAAGCACTATTTGAGTCACAAGCTTTTCGGGCAAATCATAGGTTTCTGCTATCTGTGTGCTGTTGAGCGGTGTTTTTTGCTGTACGAATCGTTTACATATTATGGCCGTTATGGCAAGTATTACGCTACGGCGATAAGCAAGTGATATGTTGTCAATGTCGTCTCCGAAATTAAATTCGCCTATGTTTTGTGATGCAAAGCATAACAGACCACCTATAAGTGTTATTAACCATACCAGTTGCATCCATATAAGCAGCAAAGGCAGGAAAGAGAAGCTACCGTAAATGGCATTATATTTAGCGACATACAATTGTCCTGTTAGGAATAGCCATTGGAGAATTTGAAATGCGGTGCCTACTATTACTCCGGCCATTAGAGCGTTTAGAGGCTTGACTTTTGCATTGGGAATAAGCATGTAGGCGGCGGCAAAAAATATCCATGTAATTACGTAGCTTGCGCAATCAAGCAGCATGGTAATAGCTGTGCCGCTCCATGAAAATGGCAGCAGGTCTTTTAATGTCGTTGACATGAGCAGTGATAGTCCGCTGCCACATATCATTAGTATAGGCAATACGAGAAGAATAGCAAGATAATCGGTTATCTTTCTTATCATTGTTCGTCCTTGACGCACCCTCCAAATTTGATTGAAGGATGTTTCCACATTGCTGAGAAGTGAAATCATGGTCCACAAGAGGAACACAATGCCTACACCCACAAAAATGCCTTCGGACGCCTGTGCGAGATAGGAGTCAACAAAATTAAAAGCAGTGTTTAATGCGCTTTTTTGAGACGGGAAGTAAGAATAGAGTTGCTCTTTAAGCAGATCTTGAAAACCGAAACCTCGTCCAATGGCAAACAATAGCGCTAAAGCAGGAACAATGGCGAGGAGCGCACGGTAGGTCAGTGCGCAAGCCTGTCCTTGCAAATCTGTGCTCAAAAATGATCGAATGCTCAGGTTGAGCGTCTTGACAAGATTAGTTTTCCAACTGTGGCTTTGGTCGCGCCATACTCCGGCGCTGGCATATTCCCAAGAGGCAACAGATTTTTCAACAATCTTGTTCCATATCGCAGTCAAGCCATTATCAGATGTCTTACCGTTGGATTTATTCATTTATTAGGTGATGAGACAATATCAATACAAAAATAACAAATTTTTGCCATCTATTGCTCAATATGCAGGTGAAACAAGGTGAAACTTTTTGAGCAAAATTAGTGATTTTTGGGCAAAAATGAGCAGATTTAGGCTTTGAAATAGCGGCATTCTCGCAACAGGCAAACATAAAAAAAGCTGAATATCAGGAGTGTAAAACCTTAATATTCAGCATTTTATTTGCGGAGTGGGCGAGATTCGAACTCGCGAGCCGCTTTTGGCGACTACACGCTTTCCAGGCGTGCCTCTTCAGCCACTCGAGCACCACTCCTGATGCATGTTATTTGTGACTTGCGAGTGCAAAGGTAAGAGAATTTTTTCAATCCACCAAAAATATTTTCCGGCACCGTGCCGGAAAATATTTATTCCAAAGGTAGCTGGTTAAGCTGTGAGATATAATCAAGAAGCTCCTCTCGCCCGCGTCCGGTTTGAGATGATGTTACAAATACCGGCGGAAGTTCTTCCCAAGTTTCAAGCAGTTTCTCGCAATAATCAGCAATGTGTTTTTTTGCAACCTCAGTACCCATTTTATCAGTTTTGGTGAATACTATACTGAACGGAATGCCGTTTTCTCCAAGCCATTCTATGAATTCCATATCTATTTTCTGTGGTTCGTGTCGTGAATCCACCAATACAAACAGATTGGTCATCTGAGAACGATTGAGTATGTAGTTTTCAATTATTTCTCTCAGTTGGTCGCGACTATCTTTTCCCCTACGAGCATATCCGTATCCCGGGAGGTCCACAATATACCATTCATCATTTACCAGAAAATGGTTGATAAGCATAGTTTTGCCTGGGGTGGCAGAAGTCATGGCCAGTCCCTTATGCTTAGTAAGCATATTTATGAGAGATGATTTTCCGACATTAGATCGGCCTATAAAGGCATATTCATGTCGGTTTTCCTGTGGACATTTGGCCACATCGGTGTTGCTTATGACAAAGCGGGCGGAATTTACTATCATAGTTTTTCGGTTATTTTATTATTCCATCGCGTTTTAACAGAGCGTCAATACTTGGCTCTCCTTTTCTAAAACGGCGATACAGCTCATCAGGTTTTTCAGAACCTCCTTTTTCCAGAATCTCATGTCGGAAACGCATGGCTGTGTCTTTGTTGAACACGCCTTCGCGTTCAAATACGCTGAAAGCATCCGCATCAAGTACTTCAGCCCATTTATAGCTATAATATCCGGCTGCATACCCGCCAGCAAATATGTGACTAAATTGTGGTGAGACCATACATCCGGGAAGAGGCTCAAATGCCTGTACCTCCTTGGTCGCTTCTTGTTCCAGCTGAGCAACATCGTTGTGCGGCGCTGTTATGGTGTGCCAAGCCATGTCAAGGAATCCGAAATATAGCTGACGCATGCAATCATAAGCCGCTCCAAACTGTTGAGATTCCTTCCACCGGTCAATAAGTTGTTGCGGAATGGGTTCCCCGGTTTCATAATGAAAGGCAAATGTGTCCAAGAATTCGCGATGCGTTAAGAAATTTTCATTGAATTGCGAAGGAAGCTCAACAAAATCACGGTACACATTGGTGCCGCTAAGCGATTTATAGTTCACTTTGCTGAGTAAGCTGTGCAGAGCATGACCGAATTCATGCAGAAATGTGCGGACTTCCTGCGGAGTCAGTAAGCTCGGCTTGGTATCGGTAGGTTTGGTGAAGTTCATCACTATTGATACCAAAGGACGAGAATCTGTACCGTCTGGCAATATTTGCTGTTCTTTTATGTCCGTCATCCATGCCCCGGGCTGTTTGCCGGGTCGCGGGAAAAAATCAGTATAGAGGATGCCGAGATATTTGCCATCCTGATCGCTTACCTCATATGCTACCACATCGGGATGATATGGTTCAATATTTTCGCTTTTCTTGAACTGAAGTCCGTAAAGTCGGCTCGCGAGACCAAAAATGCCATTAATCACGTTTTCCAGTCGGAAATAAGGACGGAACTCCTCCGGATCAAAGCCGAAGCGATGAGTGCGAAGCTTGTTGGAATAATAAGCATAATTCCATGGAGTTATCTTTGTGTGATGTCCATTGACTTTAGTTGCGTATTCCTCAATATCCTTGAGTTCCTTGCGCATGGGTTTCCTGTATGCTTCGGCAAGCTTGTTGAGAAGGGCATACACGTGTTCCGGATCCTTTGCCATAGTATGCACGAGTGAGTAATGGGCATACGTTTCATGGCCAAGAAGCTTTGCCAATTCAAGACGCAATGAGGCTATTCGCGTAAGCAACTCCGTGTTGGAAAATGTGCCTGTAGTGTTTCTGCGATTATAAAGCATGTACATGTGCTTGCGCAGGTCATCACGGTCGCTGTAGCGCATGAACGACATGTACACAGGCTGGTCAAGGGTGAATAGGTACTCACCTTCCCTACCCTTTTGTTTGGCTGCAAAAGCCGCACCTTCAATAGCGCTTTGGGGTAATCCTTCAAGATCCGTTTCTTGCAGAAATATTTCGTAGGTGGGCAACTCTTTAACCACATTCTGCGCAAATTTGGTGGTGAGGCTACTTAATTCAGCGCGTATCTCTTTGTAACGGTCACGGTCGGCACCTTGCAATAAAGCTCCGTTTCGCTCAAAAAATTCATATGTGTTGTTGAGTAATGTGGCATCTTCGGGAGATAATTTTGTTGCATCTGTATGATCATGCACATATTTTACTCTTTGCCATAGCTTATCGTTGAGAATTAAATCGGTAGAGTATTCGCTGAGCAACGAACTCGCTTTTAAGGATATATCCATCTTTTCGTCATCGTTCATGGCTGACAAAAGAGGGAAAAACACTCCGCAAACACGATTCAGAATTTCTCCATCGCGCTCCAAGGCCACAATGGTGTTGCTGAAAGTCGGTAAGTCAGGATTAGAGGTAATGGTATTGACGATATTCTTACACTCCTCAATTCCCTGCTCTATTGCGGGGATAAAATGCTCGTTACGAATGGCCGAATAAGGTGGCGTTTCCCTGTAAGTTTGAAAAGGGATGAGAAACGGATTGGTTTTATCTGTCATAATAATATGCATTATATGTTGTCGGCAACGAGATCAATGATGAAGGGATCTACGTTGAGAGTTATAAGTTCGTTTCTGTCGGCATTGAACAGTTCTTTCCATTTTTCATAGTCGTTACCCGAAAGTTTTATGCTTTCACGGTATCGAGTTATGGCATCTCTGAAGTTTCCTTGGGCCATTTCTAAATGCCCATAATTGAGATAATCATTGGACGTGGGGGCATCAGCGATGATTTTTTCGTAATAAGATCTGCTCCGTTGTGATTGTCCGGTAATAAGCAGGCACCATGCAAGGGGGCGTAAGGCCCGTTTTGATTCGGAGTCCATAAACTCAACCTTAAAATATTGTTTCAAGGCATCATCATATCGTTTGAGGTCAAGGTAACAATTACCCAGATGCAGAGACAAACTTAAATCATCAGGATTGAGCTTCAACAACTTCTCATAATATTTTGATGCTTTGTCGTATTGTCCCAACGAGCGATAGCATATAGCAAGACGCCGTTGAGTCCATTGGTTGTCCGGATTGAGAAGTTCGCTCCGTTCATAAAGCTCAGTGGCCCGGGCAATATCGCAGAGTTGCTGCATGCAGTAACCGGCTTTTTGCAGCGTCTGTGCATCGGATGCGCCGTGCTCCAACATCATGGAGTAAATGGTATATGCTTCATTGAAATACTTGCGTTTGAAGTAAAATTGTGCTACAAGCTGCAATGTGTCATCAGCATCAAAGGCAGCTGCAATTTCAGGTATCTCAACAAGATTTACGGGAGAAGCAAAAGGATTGGCAAACTCGTTTTTACGTCTGTACAAGCTGAAAAAACGATAAAGATCCTGTACATACTTGTTGGCTATGTTCTCACGTGAGTTGGCATCAGGCAATAATGATGAGTTTTTGAGTTCAGCCATATTTATGTTCTGTGCCTTGATTTGCTCAAGCATGACTTTGCGTGCAGCACCTGCAACTTGCTCAAGTGAAAATGCCATAGAATATTTGTCGCTGTCACAGAGCATCGGGGTAGATTCAAGCATCTCGGCGAGTTCAATGGAATTGCCGCCAAGAGCTTTGCTCACATGGTGCTGCTCCGGGAAAAATGGTTGGAACCAGTGCGCGACTTCATTGAAATAAGGGAAAGATTTGAGATGTGCGAAAGTGCTCATCATCACATCGGCTCCTTCAGCTTGCATTTCTGATAACTCACGAAGCTTGCTCCCCAACCCGGATTTTTCAAACAATTCTTCCCATTCAGGGTTGTCCTCCAAAGACATAGGGTCAAGTATGTCGGGGTCGTCCTTGACTATTTTGTTTATGTCCGGGCGAATCTTCATCATTGAAGGTATGACATCCTCTCGCATAGTGCGATTGATACGCTCGGTGTCACGTGTGCGTATAAACTGTAAAAAGGCCATTTTAACATCGGCTTGCCATGCAGGTAATTCCGATAATGTCGCTATCATGGACTTTATTTTGGAAGTGTGAATGTGTTCACGTTGCATCCACATTGTCAAGAGCAGTGCACACAGAGCATGTATCTCAAGCTCAGGCATGTTTCCGTTGTAAATTTCACCTAACATCAACAGCCGGTTTTCGCTGAAATATTCCATTCCTCCAAGCATAACTGCGCCAATAAGTTGCAACTTGATGTTTTTTGAAATAGTGGCATCTTTCATAAACATGCTCAAGGCGTGGGTGTCGGACTGAGTGAAGGGATGTGTTGTCCAGACCTTGTTGAATATTCTCGCGGCAATGTTGTCAAGTACTTCCGACAAATTACGGCCGTCCGGCTCTTTGATATCGGTATTGCCGGTCATGAGGCCCATAGCCATGCGATTGTTTTTTTCTTTATATAATTCAATCAAAGAAGCAATGGTGGTATCGCCTTGTAATCGCTCATAACGCAGGGCACTGAAATACAGTTTTGGTGAGTCCTGAAGCTTGGCCTCACGCAGAATAATATCGGTTGTGGCTGTAATCCCGGAAATGATGTCATTGCGTACCTGAGTACGAGATGAGTCATTAATGCCATCCAAGGCGTATTTTCCCATCAGATTATAATTTTCTCTGATAGACGCTATTTTCTCGCGGATGTTCCATGACGCGTTTGTTGCCGCTGCCAATGAGTCAAGTTCTTCAAGAGCAGGGTTTATCCGGTAGGAAGACAAATATGAGTTGATGCGATCTTTTATGATCTGGAGCTGATTTGAAGTCATAATACAAATTTACTCAAAGTAGAACAAAAAACGTGCCAAAAAGTTACTAAATTTGCAATATGATACCTATTAGCGCGGAAGCAAAAGATTTAATGAAGAGTTTTGCCGGGATGGACTTCGCGAAGCTGAGGTTGAAATATGCCTCAAATCCTGATGCCTTAGATGCTATTTTGCAGCTTGAATGCCGTAAAAAAGCATCGTCAAAGCTTCCGAAAATGCTTGCTAATGACGATTTCATATTTCCGACTTCCCTGTCGGCAGAGCAATGCACTTCAGAACTGCTGGCACGATTTCACGCTAATCTTGTGCCGGATAACGGTGTTGTGCTTGATATGACATGCGGATTGGGAATTGACGCATTTCATATCGCCGGAAAAAGTAAGTCTGTACTCGCCTTGGATATAAATCCCGAAATAGCTGATGTTGCCAATCATAATGCCCAGGTGTTGGGTATTAATAATTTCAAGGCTGTTTGTGCCGATAGTTCTGCATATGTTCAGACGATTGGGGATGACAGTTTTGACACAATATTTGTGGATCCGGCCAGACGCAACAATAGTCAGAAAGTGTTTTTTATCAAAGACTGCTCTCCCAATATTGCCGATTTGATGTCCCTGATGCTCAGGGTGGCTAAAAAAATCATAGTAAAGGCGTCCCCTATGCTTGATGCTACCGCAGCTGTCAGAGAGTTGTCATGCGTAAAGAGTATATATTCCATTGGTACCACAACAGAATGCAAGGAACTCGTAATTGTCTGTGAACGAGGATATGAAAATGTCCCCGAAATGCATGCGGTTACTTTGGCTAAAGATAAAACCATGATATGTGATTTTATCCGCCAAAAGGATACTGAAGATATTACATATACCAATGAACTTTGTGAAGGCAAGTATCTGTATGAGCCGTATCCGGCCGTAATGAAGATAGGGCTGTTTGACAGATTGGCTATGGAGTATGAGGTGAATAAACTTAGCCGTGACACCCATTTATATATATCAGATGATTTGAATAATAGCTTCCCGGGCCGCAGAATGCGTATTGTTTATGCCTCGCCGTTTAACAAGCGCACTATAAAGTATATAAACAGCAATTTCCCGAAAGCCAATGTCACAACAAGAGGTTTTGTGATGTCGGCTCCGCAACTTGCCAAGAAGCTGGGAATAATGCAAGGCGGCGAATTATTTGTGTACGGTGTGGGATTGAACGGCGTCCGAAACTATTGGATTGCTGTGTGCGAGGTTATTTGATCGGTTTTTGGAATGCTCTGGCAATGCTGCGCTTATCTTCGCGTTCCCGGATGCTTTGGCGTTTGTCGTATTCTTTTTTACCGCGTCCTATGCCTATTACCATTTTTGCGAGGCCACGTTCATTTATAAATACTTTAAGCGGAACGATTGTGAAACCTGTTTCTTTGCCTGATTTGGCAAGCTTGGCTATTTCTTTTTTATTGAGCAGCAGCTTTCGGTCGCGCCGAATTTCATGGTTGTTGTATGAACCATAGAAATACTCAGCTATGTACATGTTCTTAATCCATACCTCGCCATTGGCAACATAACAAAATGTATCAACCAGACTGGCCTTCCCCTGCCGGATGGATTTTATTTCAGTGCCTGTAAGCACTATTCCGGCTGTAAATGTTTCGGAAATGGCATAGTCAAAATTGGCGCGTTTGTTGCGTATGTTGATGTCTGAGGATTTCATTGTAGCTTTACTGTATATTAAGAGACAACAAAATTAAATAGGATTTGGATTACGTATGGGGGCAAAATAAGGCTTAATGAAGCTATTACTACAAATTTCACATCATAGCGCGGGGATATTGTCATGTAGCTTGCCGAACGCCATGTGATGAACGCTATATAAAGGGGCAACAACCAAATCCATGCTATTTCCATAGGAAGACAATTCTGAATTAAATCCAGTGTGGCCATCAGTCCGGTGATATAGGCACAGAATGTATGAACACGCTTTTCTGTGATTCCCGCAATAGTGTGTCCGGGAAGGTTCATCAGCAATACGAAAACACCTATGCAATAGCTCACAAAAAACTTTATGAAAGTTACTATAGCTTGCTTAAGCTCGGTGAACCAATAGAGGTCGGAATGATATAGCAATTGCACCGGAACTGTCAGAGCTACCAATACAAGGTAGGGACACAATCCATATTTGACAAGATTGCGTTCGTCGGCTCCATCATATGATATATCCTCCCACCCTTTTGCAGGTGAAAGAATGAGCTGAAACATGTCTTTCAGAAATAGCCAGAACATTTCTCGGTTTTTTATCTTTGCAAAGTTACACAGTTTCGCGTCTCTATCCAAAATTATTATCAAGTAACAACAAAAGTTGCAGCCCATGCAATGAACGCAAGTGCTGCAACTATATTGATACAATATGTGGCAAGGGAATTTATTCTTCCGACATATGGTTGAATCCTTGTGCCTTGATTGCGATTTCAGCTCCATCGCGTGTGATCATGGCACATCCGAGTTCGGGCTTGGTGATATGTCCTATGACTTTAATTCCTGGTATGTTTTGAATCTGCTCGTGATAATGCAGTGGAACCGTGAAAACGAGTTCATAATCCTCGCCTCCGTTAAGAGCTGCTGTCACAAGGTTCATGCCAAGTTCTTCGGCCATTACAGCGGTTTGATAATCAATCGGAATACGGTCCTCATAAATCCTGCACCCCACATTGCTTGACTTGCAGATGTGCAGAAGCTCACTTGACAGTCCATCGCTTATGTCCATCATTGCTGTCGGCCGGATGTTGGCGTTATGCAACGATTGGATTATGTCACGTCGTGCTTCCGGTTTAAGCTGACGCTCAACAAGATATTCTTTGCCGGAGAAATCCGGAGTAAAATCTTTTTGTCCGGCACTTGCCACCTTTTCGCGTTCAAGGAGCTGGAGTCCCATATATGCCGATCCGAGATCACCGCTCACGCATATCAGGTCGGTGTCTTTAGCCCCACTTCGTAACACGGCTTCACCTTTTGGACAGTCTCCTATACAGGATATGCTAATTACCAGACCGGCATGTGATGCTGTAGTATCTCCACCAACAATATCCACACCATAATTCTCGCATGCCAAGCGTATTCCGGCATACAAGGCTTCAATGTGCTCTACTGTAAACCGTTTGGAGATGCCGAGGCTCACTGTTATCTGACGCGGAATTCCGTTCATGGAGTATATATCCGAGAAGTTTACCACGGCACTTTTATAGCCAAGGTGCTTTAACGGCATGTATGTGAGGTCAAAATGCACTCCTTCCAGTAGCATGTCGGAGGTGAGGAGCTCATCCACATTGTCCGGGTAATGAAGCACAGCGGCATCATCACCTACCCCCACAATGGTGCTTTCGTTGAATTTCGGTAATTTTTCGGTTATCCGGTCAATCAGACCGAATTCGCCAATCTGAGATATTTCAGTTTGTTGGCTCATAAATTCTAAAGTTATGCTTTAGCGCGGTTGACAAGTTCGCGCATTATTTCCATCATTTTGGGCTGTGCCTGCTGGGCAGCTTTTTGCACTTCCTCATGTGTCGGAACTTCGGTAACATCCTTACCGCCTAAATCAGTAATGACCGAAACGCCAAATACACGTATGCCGGCATGATTTGCCACAATGACTTCCGGCACAGTTGACATGCCTACGGCATCGCCGCCTATAATGCGGAAATACTCATATTCTGCGGGTGTTTCAAAGGTTGGACCCGGAACACCGACATACACGCCATGCATAACACGGATTTTCTTTTCCGCAGCAATTTCATCAGCGAGAGCCACAAGGTGTTTGTTGTAGGCTTCGGTCATAGCCGGGAAGCGCGGGCCAAGTTCCTCATAATTTTTGCCTCGCAGAGGATTTTCGGGGAAAAGATTGATATGGTCGGTTATAATCATGATGTCACCAACCTTAAATTCTTTGTTCATGCCACCGGCGGCGTTGCTTACAAACAGTGTGTCAACCCCAAGTTCCTTCATTACTCTTACAGGAAAAGTAACATGCTTCATGTCATAACCTTCATAGTAGTGGAACCGTCCCTGCATGGCTATAACCGGAGTGTTGCCGAGTTTGCCAAAAATGAGATTACCGCTATGCCCTTCAACTGTTGATACAGGGAAATTGGGAATCTCCTTGTAGGGAATGTATTTTTTATCTTCAATATGATCAACGAGTGCACCAAGTCCAGTGCCAAGAATAATTGCTGTGGTGGGGATTTCCTGCACCTGACTGCGGATATAAGCAGCAGTTTGCTTAATCTGTTCTATCATTTTGGTTATAGTTATGGGTTTAATAAATATTAAACGATAAAAAGGCTTCAAAAGTTAGATGACCTTTGTTTTTTGCGATATTACTTGTTTTATCACTTCCTCAAGAGGGCGGTTTTCGCCGGCGGTTGGTATGAACTGCACTTTAATGGGCAAATAGAATGTGCATGAGCGTAATTTATGGGGGAAGTACGGGCAATTCATTAGCCGCATCGCATCTTTCTCGGTTGTGATGATATATTTGTTTTTCCCGGGCATACTTTGGAATTTCCGTAGCACAGCATCCATGTCGGAACTGGTGAAATGATGATGGTCGGGAAAAATTTTCAGTTTGATTTTGGCTTTGGAGCGACGTATTTGCTTTACAAAAGGTTTGGGATTGGCCACTCCTGCCACAATCAGAACTGTATCATTTTCGGTTAGAGAGTTCAGCTGTGGTGCAAATCCGGGGCACTCATCTTCAAATACCGGTTGCAGGGGCTGGTATTCAAATTTTGAAAACAATAGCGTCTGGTATGGCCACAGACTCAAATCCTCGGCAAATAAGGTGAAGTCCATGGGACGCATGGTTTCTGTGCATTTTGTCACAACAACAATATCGGCGCGATTGAGGGCGCTAAGAGGCTCGCGTAAATGGCCTAAGGGCAATAGCCGGTCACGAAAGGCAGGTCTGCTGCTTTCCATCAGCACTACCGATACGGTCGGCTTGACATACCTATGCTGGAATGCGTCATCAAGAACCAACAGATTTATGCGTGGATCAGCCTCAAGCATTGCGTTGATTCCCTTTACTCTATCCTCGCATACAGCAAGCGTCACCTTGTCACGTGCGAATTTACGATAAAGCTGGTATGGCTCATCACCGAGATCGTCCATATGTGAATTTTTGGTGGCAAGCACAAATCCGCGTGTTTTGCGTTTGTAGCCTCTTGAAAGTATTCCTATATGATACTGATTTTTAAGAGCGTCAACAATATATTCAGTATGCGGCGTTTTGCCGGAACCTCCCATAGAGATATTTCCCACTACCACTACAGGCACATTGAATTCATGTTGCGGAAGTATGCCTTTGTCAAACAAATAATTGCGCACAGCAATGACTCCCCGATAAACAAGTGATATGGGGCCAAGAATCAAGGCTGATAGCAATTTGTTTTTAGCCATGGCGGATAATAGGGAATTTATCGGAGTTCAATGTAATCCATGCGTGCCTGAAGAGGTGCCAACTGTTTTATATTCTTAATGGTTGTGTAGTAGGGAACCCACTCTTTAAGCTGGTTCTCCATTGCCTTGGATTGCATTTGATTGCTCATGTCTAACAGTTCTTCCCACCATTTGAATTTTACAGCGGGATATTCAACTACATAATAGTCTTCAGCACTTTCCAACTCAGAGGCCATATCGGCTATAGCTTGCTGAAGTCCTCCAAGTTTGTCAACAAGACCAATGCGCAAAGCAGCGCTTCCGTCCCAAACTCGTCCTTCGGCGATAGCTTTAATGGAGTCCACGGGCATGTGGCGTCCATTGGCACAACGGCTCACAAACAATTCGTAGCCACGTTCCACATATCCTTGCATGGCTGCCCGTTGTTCCGGATTCATTGTTCGGAAGAAATCAGGGAAGTTGCCGGTATTGGTGCTGACAGTAGATGTATGTATGCCTATTTTGTCATTGAGGAGCTTCTGGACATTGGGTATGAGACCAAATATTCCTATAGAACCGGTGAGTGTGAGCGGCTCGGCATAGATGCGGTCAGCTCCACATGATATGTAATAGCCACCTGAAGCGGCATAATCGCCCATAGATACATAGAATGGTTTGCCCGTTATACTTTTCCATTGTTGAAGGGCTTCCCAAATCTGTTCGGAAGCAAATGCACTTCCCCCTCCGGAGTTCACGCGGAGTATCAAACCGTCAACATCATCATCTTCGGCAAGATCCAATATCTGAGGCACTATGGTTTCGGAAGCAATTCCGTCTTTAGCAGATTCTGTAATGGTTCCAACGGCATAAAGAACAGCAATCTGCTTACCGGATTTACTGCTGTTGATGTTTTTTTGCAAGCTGACATAACTTGTGAAATCAACATAGTTGGGTTCATCCTCATTGATTTTCGCCGCTATCATGTCGTCAAATTCATGACGATATTTCATACCGTCAACAACTTTAAGTTTCACATAATCTTCTGTGGCTTTTGCGAATAGGAAGCCGTTGGCCCATTGATTAACCGTATCAGTGCTGACTTTGCGGTTTTTGGCTATGTGCTCAGAAATATTTCCCCAGATATTGGAGAGAAATTGAGAGGTCTGCTCTCTGTTGGCATCGCTCATGTCATTCAGGATATATGGTTCCACAGCACTTTTGTAGGTTCCGACTTTCACTACCTGTACATCTACTCCAAGCTTGTCAAGCATGTCTTTGAAATATACTACTGTTGTGCTTAGACCATGCACATCTACCATTCCGATGGGATTGATGAAGATGGAATCGGCCGCACAGGCAAGAGCATAATTGCCTTGTGTATAGTTGTCGCTGTAAGCAAATACCCATTTCCCTGATTCCTTGAATTGATTTATGGCGGTTATTATGGCCTGCATTTGTGCCATACCCATTGACGCGCCTTTGCAATCAAGCATTATGCCGTCAATAGCTTTGTCTTCAGATGCCAATTTGAGGGCACGTACAATGTCATTCAGGGGCAGTGATGTCTCATTGTCACCATATAATTGGTCCATGAGGTTTATCGGTGTGGCGCGGTCGGTTACTGTCCCGTCAAGTGATATCCGCAACACATTATGGTCTTTCAAGGATGCCATATCGGGTTTGGCATCGGTGGATGTCAATGAAACAATTGCACCTACAAACACCATTAAAAGAAGAAAGCATAGAAATATTGTGACCCACAACCCGGCGAGCACAGCTAAGAAATTTTCAAAAAAACGCTTTAACATATTTGGTTAATGCTTTTAGAATCACCGTTTTTGAACGGGGAATAAATAGTTGGATAAAGCGCAATCTTCTGCGCCACGATACAAAGATAGTGAAAAAGGATAATTGAGCAAAAAAATAGCTGATATTATTCGTGAGCCGGGATTTCACGTTTAACTTTACATGGATTTCCCACTGCCACACAATTGGAAGGGATGTTTTTTGTGACAACACTTCCGGCTCCGATTGTCACATTATCGCCGATGGTAACTCCGGGCAGAATGGTGGTGTCGCCGCCAATCCAAACGCTATTGCCAATGGTTACAGGTTCAGCCCACTCCACTCCTTTGTTGCGCTCTACGGGGTCTATCGGATGGCAAGCGGTAAATATACTTACATTCGGTCCAATAAACACGTTGTTGCCTATAGTTACCAATGCTTCATCAAGAATTGTGAGATTGAAATTGGCCATGAAGTTCTCCCCTACTGATATGTTGCATCCGTAGTCACAGCGAAACGGCTGATTGATGATAATGTTATTGCCTGAAGATCTAAGCAATGACTTGAGGATAGAATGCATTCTGTCGTTGCATTCGGGGTCAAGCCTATTGTAAACTTTGATTAGTTTGCGAGTGCGCAGAAGCAGTTCTAAAAAAGGTTCGTATGTTGCTTCATAAATTTCGCCTTTAAGCATCTTTTCCCATTCGGCAACAAATTTTGAGTCAGATGCATATTTTTCAGGCAGATGAAATTCGCTAAAATCCATAGTCGGTAAGTGTTGAAAATTTAGAGTATTAAAATCTCATACCCACATTGCAGGAAAGAGATTCAATGGAATTGAAAAATGTGTAGTTTTTTGCAAAATAAAAATGGAGGTCGGCTTTTCCCATCAATGCCACAAACAGAGCCCTGTGATTATACACAACGCTGAAAGACCCTCTCAGGTTGGTGGACACCATGTGAGGAAGGCCATCCGACGATCCTTTGTAAGCGTGTTTGTAGCCAACAGACGGAAGTATAGTGATATTGACTAGCCATGTTTTAGGCCGTGGAACCCAGTTATAGGCATAACCTCCTAATATACTGTAGTCGGTATATTTGAAATGATAATAAGACTGAAGGGCCGGCAGCTCATTACGGATGCTTTCGGGTATGTCATCAAACGACAGGTTTATGTTCTGATGATTAAATGCAAATCCGAGAATCGGGCTGCCGGAACTTTTGAGCTGGTATTTGGAAAAACAGTACGCAGCTGCCTGTGAGTATTTCCAATGGTTAAAATAATAATATGCATCGCCCGACAGAGAACTAAGTCTTGCATCACCTAATTGTGACGGGAAATCATTACGCTTGCCGAACTTTAATATTTTCGTGCCACCATGGGATTTGGTAATGTCGATGTTGGCTGTGAAAAGAGAGGTCTGAAAGCTGAATTGAAAATTGCTTCGGGTGCTTTCGCCGCTGCCAAACATGTTGTTGAGCTTGGCTGTATATCCTAAACTTACGGCCATGAAACTGATGTACGCACCAATATCGCAGTATATGTCAGATCGTAAATGGAGAGTTTGATTATTTGGGAAAAGCATTGTGTAACTCTCCATCCAGTTATAGTTTTTGGCAAATAATTTCCAGTTTTTGTGAGTGCTTATAACGTATTCGGGATTGTAGCTGTTGAATGTTCTGTCGCCCCAATCATATACTTTTAAGCAAAATCGTGGAAATTTAGGATAATTTATTCTCGGGTCATGTATCTGAAACCCATTAATAATCAGTTGCTTATACCAAGGCATTTCCGCGAACGCTGTGCTGTCGTTATTATTGGAATCCGTCTCGGAATTGTGGATTTTAATGCTGTCGTCAACTGCAATGACGGCATCATGATAATATTCATGTTCACCTCCAAAGGCATTTTGTCTTCCGGAGATGAACATGAATAAAATTATTGAGAACACAATTGTGGGTTTCATGCCTCATGCAGTTGATTCGGACTGCAAAATTAATGATTTGCAGTTGTAATTGCAACTAATACATCGGGGTAAAAGGCTCGGATTTATGCAATTTATTGGTCACATCTCCCACATAATTTTCTGATTTGGATGTATCAAGTTTAAGTACAGGTGCTCCTTTTTGTAAATTGCATTTGGTCAAATCAACATAAAACATTCCCATATTTGTAACCAAGTCAAAATAGTAACATTTATGCTTTATGTCGGAAAATGAACGCCATTGGGTTGATGATACATTTGGCTCTCCATTGACAGTGTAATGATACGGCACTGACACATTCATTAAAATGCTTCTTATTATAGGTAAAGCTTCTTTGAGATTGCCTGTTTTCTTTACATTTTTGTCAAAAAAATCCGCTCTTACAAAACGGTCCGGGCTTCTTACGGTGCCCGGAAGCATGTTCACACCACCTACTTGTTTCCAATAATCGTTGATTGCCTGCATTTGCGGGTAATTTGGATCGTTGGTCATAACCGGCATGTCCTGACCTTCATAAATATTGATATTGCCATCAACAAATTCAAACAGTGCACACCTACCTTCTGCGTCTGTCACACCCCAATGTAATGCAGACACTGTACCGCCATCGAATGTAGCTCCGGAGATTGTGAAGTTATGTTCTTTAAGTACTTTTACAACTTCGGGGGTAGTGGCATTCATGTCAAGCAACCATGCCACAAATACGGCAAGCGACATTGAGGGCCTATTTAATGTGCTGTCGTTTACATATATAGCATTTTTGCAGAATAACCCGTTGATGACGAGTCCTTTTTCATTCATGCCTTCTGTTATGCCACCGTCATAGCTCACAGCATAGACGGCTCCATACTTTGATGTCCATTTTACGGACCCCGGCACTGAGTTGCCTACTTTTTGCATTCCGGCTGGATAAACATAAATATTGGTTGGGATAGGCGTTTTCCAGTCAAGAGACCTACCTACTATACGAAGAGTGCTGTCACCGACATAGAGAACTCGGGAACAGGCGTTGGACTTCTGAACGGGAATTAGTCCGGCAATCACAAGCACCAATAAGCTTAGAATAGAAAATGAATGTTTCATACCTTGTGAATATATGTGATTATGTAATTCCAACACCATTTGGGGTATGTATGTTCTGATAGGGAACAAATCTTGTTCCGAATGGTCAATAATTGGCTTGCATAACAAAAAATGATTAACTTTGCCGTGATAATACCGATATTGATTATATATGATAATAAAAGAGTCTCTGATCACATTTGGCCGGTATTGCCTGTTCATGAAGCGGGTGTTTTCAGTGCCGGATAAATGGAGCGTATTTGGTAAGCGCACGGTGTTTGAGATAAATAAACTCGGTGTTGACAGTATCCCTTTGGTTATTGTCATATCCGTGTTTATAGGTGCCGTCTGCGCCATACAGATGCAGCTTAATACGACATCGCCATTGATGCCGTCATATTCAGTGGGGCTTGCCACACGTGAAATAGTGCTTTTGGAATTTTCCAACTCTATTCTCTGTCTTATACTTGCCGGCAAGGTTGGTTCTAACATAGCATCAGAAATTGGCACAATGCGTGTGACCGAGCAGATTGACGCTCTTGAAATAATGGGCGTTAATTCGGCGAATTTCATCGTGCTTCCAAAAGTCATAGGATTTTTGTTCTTTATGCCGGTGCTTGCTACATTCTGTATCGGCACATCACTTTTCGGAGGATATCTCGTGGCAATAACGACAGACTTGTTTTCTGTGTCAAAATACGTTTACGGCATTCAGACCATGTTTAATGAATGGTATGTATGGTATGGCTTGATTAAGTCGTTGTTTTTCTCTGTTATAATCAGTTCGGTTTCGGCTTTTTATGGCTATTATGTGAAAGGTGGAGCACTTGATGTAGGTAAGTCTTCCACTGATGCTGTGGTTGCCAGCAGTATTCTGATATTACTGTTTGATGTTATCCTTACTAAACTCCTATTGTGATGATTGAAGTTAAGAATCTTGTCAAGTCGTTTGACGGCCGTACTATACTTCATGGCATTGATGCCGAGTTTGAGACAGGAAAAACCAACCTGATAATCGGCCAGAGCGGTTCCGGTAAAACAGTGCTGATGAAATGTCTCGTGGGATTGTTGCAGCCCGATAGTGGCGAAATCTTGTTTGACGGCAGAGATGTTGTTACAATGGATTCCGAAAGCATTAAAAATCTGCGAAAGGAGATTGGAATGCTTTTTCAGGGTTCTGCGTTGTTTGACTCGGAGACTGTGTTGGGTAACGTGACATTTCCTTTGACTATGTTTACCTCCATGCAGCCCGGAGAGATTCGTGATCGTGCACAATTTTGTCTTGAGCGCGTAAATCTGAAAGGAGCCGATTCAAAATATCCGTCTGAAATATCTGGCGGTATGCAAAAGCGTGTGGCCATAGCCCGTGCCATAGCTCTTAATCCAAAGTATCTGTTTTGTGATGAGCCTAACTCCGGATTGGATCCAAAAACATCCATACTTATTGATGAATTGTTGAGTGACATCACCCACGAATATAACATCACTACCATTATTAATACCCATGATATGAACTCTGTGCTCGGCATAGGCGAGAATATTATATTCATTAATAAGGGCTATCGTGAATGGGTAGGTAATAAGGATCAGATATATACAACATCCAATGAGGCGTTGGATAATTTTGTGTTCGCCACTAAACTTTTTCGTGAGGTAAAGGACTATGTGGTGGAGCATGAGACCCGTAAGCCGTCAATGTAATCCCCTGCCAAGCAATTTAACAATCGCTAAATCATATAATAGAAAAGTTCGGTAATATACCGGACTTTTTTATTGTATCGTTTGCAGATGTTTACCGCTATAGCAGTAAATGTTTACAATAAAAAAGACATTAAATTAACTGCACCCCAAAAATTATGAATCGACTTTTGGAGTGCAGTTAAATAAGCGGTAGCCCTATATGTGAGCCTATGATGCGATGTTATTCATCCTGGTTCTTGGCAGCATATTCGGCCAGCAGTTTTTCCTGAACATCACCAGGAACCAATTCATAAGCTGAGAACTTCATGGTGAATGAAGAGCGGCCACCGGTAATGGAGCTGAGGGCTGTGCTGTAGCTTGACATCTCCTTGAGAGGTACTTTGGCGATAATTTTTTCAAATCCATTTTCGCTGTTCATGCCCATGATGATTGCACGGCGTCCCTGCAGGTCACTCATGACATCACCCATCACATCACCGGGAACCATTACTTCAACATCATATACCGGTTCAAGAATCTTGGGATTGGCTGCGCGGAAAGCTTCGCTAAATGCATTGCGGGCTGCCAGACGGAACGAGATTTCATTACTGTCAACCGGGTGCATCTTACCATCGTAAATGCATACACGCACATCACGAGCGTATGAACCGGTCAACGGTCCTTGCTCCATGCGGTCCATAAGGCCTTTCACGATAGCAGGGATGAAACGGGTATCAATAGCACCACCGACAATACAGTTGCATACAACAAGTTTACCGCCCCATTCCAATGGAATTTCTTGGGTGTCGCGTACATTCATTTTAAATTCCTGATTGCCGAAACGGTAAGTGTCGGGTGCAGGCATTCCTTCGGTATAAGGTTCAATTATGATGTGTACTTCACCGAATTGTCCTGCGCCACCACTCTGCTTTTTGTGGCGATAGTCGGCACGTGCAGCTTTGGTGATGGTTTCGCGATAAGGAATCCTTGGCTCTTCAAATATGATTGGGAGTTTGTCATTGTTCTCGACGCGCCATTTAAGAGTGCGGAGATGGAATTCACCCTGACCGGAAAGGATTGTTTGTTTGAGCTCTTTGGACTGTTCGATGATCCAAGTCGGGTCTTCCTCGTGCATGCGTGTAAGTATGCCTGAGAGTTTTTCTGCATCGCTCTCTGTTACGGGGCGGATGGCACGCTGATATTTCGGAGCGGGATATTTGATGAAGTCGAATGCATAATCGCAACCTTTCTCATCAAGAGTGTTGCCTGTGCGCACATCTTTGAGCTTTACTGTGGCACCGATATCGCCGGCACACATTTTGTCAACCGGGGTTTTGATCTGTCCGCATACGCAATATAGCTGTGCAATGCGTTCTTTGGTGCCTCTGTTTACATTGTCAAGATCCACGCCGGGTGTCAATGTACCTGACATCACTTTGAAATAGCTTACTTCGCCGATATGAGGTTCAACAGTGGTCTTGAACATGTATATGCTCAGCGGTCCGTTGCTGTCGGGTTTTACCTCTGCACCTTTCTCATCCAAAGGCACCGGCATTTCTTCTACAAAGGGCACTACATTGCCAAGGAATTCCATCATGCGGCGCACACCCATATCTTTAAGAGCACTTACGCAGAATACGGGATAGATGGAACGGTCAATAAGACCCTTGCGGATGCCTTCACGCATCTCGTCTTCAGTGAGGTGTTCCTGTTCAAAGAACTTCTCCATGAGGGTTTCATCGTTTTCAGCTGCGGCCTCAACGAGTTGCTGATGCAGCTTCTGAGCACGCTCCATCTCTTCAGCGGGAATATCTTCAATGGTAGGGACGCCACCGTCAGGACCCCAAGAGTATTTTTTCATGAGGAGCACATCAATCATAGCATTGAAGTTGGGACCTGCATTCAGCGGATATTGAATGGGCACTACCTTGTTGCCGAATATGTCCTTCATTTGTTCAAGGACATTGTCGTAGTCGGCTTTCTCCCCATCAAGCTGGTTGATGGCAAAGATTACGGGTTTGGAGAGTTGAGCGGTGGTACGGAAAACGTTTTGCGTGCCAACTTCCACGCCATATTGTGCGTCAATGAGAATTACACCGGTGTCGGTTACATTCAAGGCGGTTATAGCGTTGCCTACAAAGTCATCTGCTCCGGGGCAATCGATTACATTCAGTTTTTTATTGAGGAATTCAGCATAGAAAATTGTAGAGAATACAGAGTATCCATATTCTTTTTCTACGGGGAAATAGTCACTAACGGTGTTTTTTGCGTCGATGGTGCCGCGACGTTTTATAACTCCACACTCGTAGAGCATAGCTTCAGCGAGTGTGGTTTTTCCCGAGCCTTTGCTACCAAGCAAGGCTATGTTTTTAATCTCGTTAGTTTGGTAAACCTTCATGTTATTAGAAATTTAGAAATTTTATAACGAATCATTCACTGCTTTTATAAGAACTCTTTCTCAAAAAGCGGGTGCAAAATATTAAAAATTCGCGAATATTTATGCTCTTTCTTATATGTTACACAACATAAGTTTATTTTTTGTATTTGTTATAGCATTTTATAGGCCAAAAATGGGTAACTTTGGCATGAAATTTGCAACCAGATTTTTCGTTAGTGTGTTTTTACTGTATTCTCCCTATATATTTATTATTTAAGGTGTAATATGAGTTTCGATAAATCTACAATATCTTTGGGTCAGATAGAGATTGATGCCACAAAATTAAAGTCAACACCTGATTATGATTGTATGCCGGTGTTGCCCATGCGTGACCAGATAATTTTTCCGGGTGTTTCTTTCCCCATTGCTTTAGGCCGTGAATCTTCGGTGGCTGCGGCTGAATACGCATACGCGCATTCCACGCCTTTGTGTATCGTATGCCAGAAGGATCCGGCAACCGAGCATCCGCAGGTGCCTGAAGATGTATATGACTATGCTGTAGTTGCCGATGTCATGAAGGTGCTTGAACTGCCGGAAGGACATAAAACCGCCATTATACACTCACGGGAAGTGTGTCGGGTAATTGAAAGTGTTAATAATCCGAATGTTTCTGCATTTCCGTGGGTGAAGGTAGAGCCCGTTGAAAATGTTCCTGCTCCACTGCGTGACAAGGAGTTTCTTGCGGCTGCAAGTGAAATAAAAAATACTGCACGCGAAATAGCAAAGATGGTGCAGGAAGAGAATCATGAAGTGACTTATAATATAGACCAATGCAATGATCCTGAGTTGCTGCTTAATATTGTAAGCACCTTCATGCCTTTTGACACTGCCAAAAAGTATGAGATATTAAGCACTTTCTTGCCTAAAAACAGGGCCTTTATAATCCTAACCGAGCTTGCCAAGCATAAGGAATTTCTATCAATAACAAGCGAAATTCAACAAAAAACGCGGGTCAATATCACCAACGACCAGCGTAATAATTTTCTTCATCAACAGTTGGAAACCATAAAACAGGAGTTGTATGGTGAGGATAGTGATGAAGACGAGCTGATGCGTAGGTCAGAGAGCGTGAATTTTCCGGAGAATGTAAGAAATATATTCAACCGTGAGGTGTCAAAACTGACGCGTTATAATCCTCAAAGTCCGGATTACGCCATTCAGTATTCTTATCTTGAGATGCTCCTTGACTTGCCATGGAATGTCTCGGATCCGCTTAATACTGATCTTGCCAAAGCGCGAACAATTCTTGATTCAGACCATTTTGGTCTTGAAAAAGTGAAAGAACGCATTCTTGAGCAGATTGCTGTGCTGATGCATACCCCTGATGGCAAAGCACCGGTGATTTGTCTTGTCGGTGCTCCCGGCGTGGGAAAAACTTCACTCGGACAGTCAATAGCCAAAGCTCTCGGAAGAAAATATCAGAGGGTTTCCCTTGGTGGCCTTCATGATGAGGCGGAAATAAGGGGTCATCGTCGCACATATATAGGTGCCCTGCCGGGCCGTATCATTACCGCAGTGAAGCGTGCGGGTTCGTCTAATCCAGTGTTGTTGCTTGATGAGATTGATAAAATCGGCTCAGATTTCAAAGGCGATCCTTCCGCAGCTCTGCTTGAGGTGCTTGATCCTGAACAGAACTGCTCGTTTCACGACAATTACATTGATGTGGATTACGACTTGTCGAAAGTGCTGTTCATTACTACGGCCAACACTTTATCTTCCATATCTCAGCCATTGCTTGACCGAATGGAAATAATAGACATTTCGGGCTATCTTATTGAAGAGAAAGTTGAGATTGCAAAGCGTCATCTTCTGCCGCGTGTGCTTAAGGCAAACACTCTTACGAAGCGTAATTTCAATATGTCGGATGATGCGTTCGTCAAGATAATAGAGGGATACACAAGTGAAAGCGGAGTGCGTCAGCTTGAGAAGCATATTGCTTCGGTAGTAAGAAAAATTATCCTAAGAAAAGTAAGCGGAGAGAAAGTACCACGCATGCTTAAGGCTGATGGCGTAAAGGAATTTCTCGGAGTTGAAAAATTCACCAAAGACCGTTATGAGGGAAATGATTATGCCGGAGTGGTAACAGGTCTTGCATGGACTTCAGTAGGCGGTGAAATACTTTACGTTGAATCTTCTTTGGCCAAGGGCAAAGGTGAAAAACTGACCCTCACCGGTAATCTGGGAGATGTTATGAAGGAGTCTGCTATAATTGCTTTGCAGTATGTCAAATCTCACGCCGATATGTTTGGCATACCGTCTGACTTGTTTGAAAAATATCAACTTCATATACATGTGCCGGAAGGAGCCATACCAAAAGACGGGCCATCTGCCGGTATTACTATGGTTACCTCTATTGTTTCGGCTCTGACGCAGCGAAAGGTAAAAGCCCGCATAGCCATGACCGGTGAAATTACTCTTCGTGGCAAAGTGCTCCCTGTTGGAGGAATCAAAGAAAAGATTCTTGCGGCAAAGCGTGCCGGAATAAATACGATTGTGCTGTCGGAACAAAATCGCAAGGATATTGAAGAAATTTCATCGGAATATATCTCCGGCCTTGAATTCGTGTATGTCAGCGACATATCTCAGGTTATCAATGCTGCTTTGCTTGATGAGGTGGTGGATAATCCGCTCAAATTTGAGTGATATGGTTTGATTGTCGCGGAAAATAAGTAATTTTGTAGCCTAATTTTATCATATATAAATATGAGTACACGTAAGCTTAAAATCAGAGATTTGACTATGCGTGACGGCCAGCAGTCATTGTTTGCTACCCGCATGAGTCAGAACACAATTGATCGTCTTCTTCCTTTATATGAAAATGCCGGTTTCTATATAATGGAGGTGTGGGGAGGTGCTGTTCCCGACTCCGTTATGCGTTATCTTGATGAATCACCCTGGAATCGTCTGCGTAAGGCAAGCGAGGCCATGAAAGGCAAATCGCTATTGTCTGCATTGTCTCGCGGCCGCAATCTGTTTGGCTATGTCCCTTATCCTGACAGCGTGCTTGAGGGTTTCTACAAGGAGGCTATCAAAAATGGATTGAATGTAATGCGTATTTTTGATGCGCTTAATGATATTGATAATGTCAAGGAGTCAATAAGAATTATCAATGAGCTCGGAGGCATAGCCGATGGTGCCGTTTGCTACACTGTAGATCCTAAAGAAGAAGCTACTGAGGCTCCTTCAGGATTTATGGGTAAATTTAAATCAATGTTCGGCTCAAAACCTGCTGCTCCAGAAAAGATTTTCACCGATGAATATTTTGTAAATATCGCCAAAAAGATGGAGGATCTCGGAGCAAAAATCATCACCCTGAAGGATATGGCCGGCTTGGTTAACCCTCTTCGTGCTGCCTCGATAATATCCAAACTTAAGGCTTCGCTCTCTGTTCCGGTTGATTTCCACACGCACTGTACTCCCGGTTATGGTCTTGCATCGTCGGTTATGGCAATGCTCCACGGAGTAGATATTCTTGACACTAACATCTGGTGGTTTGGTGGCGGCTCCGCTGCTCCGGCTATTGAGCTTATCTATGTGTTTGCCAATCGCATGGGTATTGAAGTGGATGTGAATATGGAAGCTGTAGGCAAGATACGCAATGAACTTCTCAATGCACGTAAGGATTTGGCCGAGTTTGATCTCGTCAAGCAGATGCCTATTGACTTTGATCCTCTTAATGACACTCTGCCGCAGGAAATTTCGGCACAATTTGACAAGGCTATAGAATGTGCCAAGGCCAATGATGAGGAAGGTCTGCTGAATGCTTGTCATGCTATTGAGGAATATTTCGGATTCCCCAAACCCAACGAACTTGTAAAGAATGCAGAGGTGCCCGGCGGCATGTATTCTAACATGGTGGCCCAGCTCAAAGCACTTCAGGCAAGCGATCTGCTTGATGATGCCATGCGCCTCATTCCTAAGGTGCGCCGTGATGCCGGTCTTGTGCCGTTGGTTACTCCTACCAGCCAGATTGTAGGCAGTCAGGCAGTCAGTCTTGCAATGGATCGCAAGAAAGGTAATCCTGATTATTCCAATGCCTCCAATCAGTTCATATCTCTTATAAAGGGTGAATACGGTCATACCCCCGTGGCTATTGATCCGGCTTTCCGCGAAAAGATTACCGGCAGTGCTCAGGAGCGTCCTTATGACACATCATCATATAAAAAGCCTGAGAATCCCGTGCTTGAGGATCTTGGTGGTGTTAAACTTGCTTCAAATGATGAAGAGTATCTTCTGCTTGAGCTGTTGCCGTCGGTAGCAAACGGTTTCTTGCGCCGTCGTCGTGCTGAGGAATTCAATGCCAAGCAGACTGAGAAGAAAGCCGAAGAAAAGGCTGCAGAGGAAGCTAAGGCACCGGAAGAACCAATCACAGGTGAACTCCTTACTGCTCCCATGGGAGGACGCATTATAGAAATTAATGTGAAACCCGGGCAGGCTGTTAAAGCCGGTACAGTGCTACTCGTTTACGAGGCAATGAAGATGGAGAACGATGTTACTGCCGATAAAGATGAGGTTATAAAGCGCATTTTTGTACAGCCTGATCAGGTTGTCGGTACCGATGCACCACTCATTGAGTTCCAAGATTAAAAAATTATTCTCTGAAAACTTGCGGTTTATGCAAATAATGCGTAAATTTGCAGGCCATTACGAGATGCCGCCTTACCAGCGGGATGTATAACTGATTGAAAACTAAACAATAATCAAAAATGAAAAAAGATATTCATCCTTCCGACTATCGTGAAGTTGTGTTCAAAGATATGTCAAACGAAGAGATTTTCATCACTCGTTCCACTGTAGCTACGAAGGAGACTATCGAAGTGGATGGTGTTACCTATCCCCTCGTAAAGCTTGAAATCACCAGCTCTTCACACCCTTTCTTCACCGGCAAACAGAAACTCGTTGACACCGCCGGTCGTGTGGATAAGTTCATGAGCCGTTATGGCAACCGTCGCAAAAAGTAAATTTGATATGCTATAAAAAAATCCCGACAGGCTTCTGCCGGGATTTTTTTATTGGACTTGTTGCCTTGGTTAAAAATTATTATATTTGCATTAATCCATTTTATCACTTACACACTATACTTTTATGGCTAAAATAGGTTCGATATTTACGTCTGTAGGCCGTAAGGCTTTATTGTTGGGCAGCGGCGAACTTGGCAAGGAAGTTGCTTTGGAATTGCAGCGTTACAACGTAGAGGTTATTGCTTGCGATAAATACCCCAATGCTCCTGCCATGCAGGTTGCGCATCGTTCGCATGTGTTCAATATGCTGGATGGCGAAGAGCTGCGTAAGGTAATTGAACAGGAGCGCCCAGATCACATAATCCCTGAAGTTGAGGCTATAGCCACGCCGGTTTTGTGTCAGCTTGAAAAGGAGGGATTTCATGTCACTCCTACGGCTGAGGCTGCTTTGCTTACCATGAACCGTGAGGGAATCCGTCGTCTTGCTGCGGAAACTTTGGGCATTCCTACTTCCAATTATCGTTTCGCCTCTACTTATGAGGAATTTGTGGACGCAGTGAATACTATCGGAATTCCTTGTGTGGTTAAGCCAATAATGAGTTCATCTGGACATGGCCAAAGTGTTATCAAGAAGACAGAGGACATAGAGAGAGCATGGAAAATAGCTCAGGAAGGTGGGCGTGCAGGAGCTGGTCGTGTAATCGTAGAGGGGTTTGTGGATTTTGATTATGAAATAACTCTGCTTACGGTGCGCAGCATATCAGGTACTACTTATTGTCAGCCTATAGGACATGTTCAGGTAGATGGTGACTATCGTTACTCATGGCAGCCGCAGCCTATGACTGATGAGGCATTGCTTAAAGCACAGGATATAGCAAAGAAAGTTACTGATGCGCTCGGTGGTTTCGGCATATTCGGCGTGGAAATGTTCATTAAGGGTAACGATGTTATTTTCAGTGAAGTGTCTCCCCGTCCCCACGATACCGGTATGGTGACAATGATATCACAGGATCTCAGCGAGTTTGGACTGCATGCGCGTGCACTGCTTGGATTGCCTGTGCCTGATATCCGTTTTTATGGTCCTTCTGCATCACGTGCCATCGTGGTGGAAGGTGACACTGACAAGATTGAAATGGACAATCTTGAAGAAGTGCTTAGTGAACCTGGAGTGCAGATACGTATTTTTGGCAAGCCGGAAATCAAGGGGCATCGCCGCATGGGTGTGATTCTTGCCACAGCATCTACAGTGGAGGAAGCCCGGAATAAAGCCGAAAGAGCCTATAATAAGCTAAAGGTAAATGTGCTTCCGCGTTAACCATTAGAGAATAACCTTTTATGCCCTGTTTGCAATGTTTATGCAACAGGGCATTTTTATTTTCAAGCGAAGAGTGTTCTAAATGCTTCTTCTACTTTAGCTACTTCGGCTATCTTTATGCTGAACTTTTCGGTATTGATGCCCTTAAGATTGTGTTTTGGTATAAGGATTGTGTGCATGCCAAGCTTTTCAGCTTCCATGATGCGTTGTTCCACTCTTGTGATTTGTCTTATTTCACCTGAAAGTCCAACTTCTCCGGCCATGCAGATTCCAGATGGAATGGCCATGTCAACATTAGAAGACAATATGGCGCATATTATGGGCAAATCCAACGAAGGGTCACTAACCTTAAGACCTCCGGCTATGTTTAGAAACACATCCTTTTGAGCAAGTTTGAATCCGACTCTTTTTTCAAGTACGGCAAGAAGCATGTTCATACGTTTGGCATCAAATCCTGTGACAGAACGCTGTGGAGTTCCATAGGCGGCACTGCTGACCAGGGCCTGCACCTCAATAAGAAATGGACGAATTCCCTCCATGGCAATCCCTATTGCCACGCCCGACATGTCTTCCTCATAATGATTAAGGAGCATTTCGCTTGGATTGGAAACTTCTCGCAAGCCACGTTGGCACATTTCATATATGCCAAGCTCGGAAGTGCTTCCGAACCTGTTCTTAATGCTGCGGAGTATCCGGTACATATAGTGATGGTCGCCCTCAAATTGGAGTACTGCATCTACTATATGTTCAAGAACTTTAGGCCCAGCAATGCTTCCTTCCTTGTTGATGTGGCCGATAAGTATTACCGGTACATTGCTTTCTTTGGCGTATTTCAGCAACTGTGCCGAACATTCGCGCACTTGACTGACGCTCCCGGCCGAAGATTCCAAGGCTTCGGATGCTATTGTCTGTATGGAGTCAATGATGATAAGTTGTGGCTCAAGCTCATTAATGTGCTCAAATATGTTTTCAAGCGAGGATTCGCACACGATATACACGTTATCACTTATTTTGCCTATTCGGTCAGCGCGGAGTTTTATTTGCGTGGCACTCTCTTCCCCTGACACATACAGTACTTTACGACTTTTGATAGACAGTATATTCTGAAGCACCAATGTGGATTTGCCAATGCCGGGTTCACCTCCAATAAGCACCAAAGAACCGGCAACGAGTCCGCCTCCAAGTACGCGGTTGAGTTCCTGACTCGGCATTTTTATGCGCGATTCTTCGGTGGCCTCAAGATCCGATACTTTCACCGGACGGGCTTTGAGACCTCCTGCGCCAGTTTTTCGGCTTGCAGATTTGGCAGGCGCACGCTCTTCTACAAGTGTGTTCCACGCACCGCATGCAGGGCATTTTCCTTCCCATTTCGGTGAGTCGGCACCACATTCTGTGCAGTACCATATGGTTTTTGTTTTAGCCATTTCGTCTTCTGAATTCGTTGAGTACTATTGATGTGGCCATGCCCACGTTGAGTGATTCAGATGTTATGGCTCCAACGGGATACGGGGGAATAAAGAGTCTGTTGGTGCATTTGGATGCAATTATTTCGCTTATGCCCTTGCCTTCGTTGCCCATCACAATAATGCCGTGTTGTTCCAACTTGGCGGTATATATTGTCTCACCGTCAAGAAATGTGCCATAAATCGGACCGCTGTATTTGTTCAGCCAATCGTTTAGGTCGCAATAACACACTTTCACTCGTGCCAAAGCCCCCATGGTAGCCATCACAACTTTGGGATTGAAAGCATCCACACTGGTTACGGAACACAATATCTGCCGCACTCCAAACCAATCGGCAGCACGGATTATAGTGCCGAGATTGCCGGGGTCGCGAATGTCATCAAGTAACAGAATAAGGTTTGTCTCACCTAATGATACATCGGGTATTTTTGATTCAGGAAGGCCAAATACAGCTATTACGCCCGACGAAGTTGACAGGTGGCTCATTCTATCCATATCGCGCGGAGAGGCGGTAAGTATCTTGTCCGGCTCTAACCCTTTGAACTTTTCACCATTGGCTGATAACCATTCTTCGGATGCAATGAGATAATGTACCGAGAAAGAATTAAGCAGGTCGCCAACGCATTTATTCCCTTCGGCAACGAACAAGCCGCTTTCACGGCGTGCTTTCGCTTTGTCAAGCGAGGATACAAGTTTTATAATGCTATTGGATGCTTTCATAGCACAAAAGTAACATAAAATTTTGTAACTTTGCATTTCAAAACATACCGATTGATATATGAGAATACTTGTGACCGGTGCAGCCGGACAGCTTGGAAACGAATTGCATAATGTTCTGGAGCAGAAAATGCCCGGAGTTACAATGTACACCGACATTAAAGATCTTGATCTGACTGATTCCGAAGCGGTGAAAAAATTTATAATCGACAATGAAATCAGTCATGTTGTAAATTGTGCGGCATATACGGCTGTTGACAAGGCTGAACATGAACCGGCTTTGTGTGCAAAAATCAATACCGATGCTGTGAAAAATATAGCCGAGGTTGCGGCAGATTATGGTGTAAAAGTTATACACGTGTCCACTGATTATGTGTTTGACGGTACCGCTCATGCTCCGTATAAGGAAAGCGATAAGGTTAATCCTATATCTACTTATGGCACCACAAAGCGCAAGGGCGAGATGGTGCTGTTGTCCATGAGTCCCGATGCTGTAATAATACGCACAGCATGGTTGTATTCTCCATACGGCAATAACTTTGTTAAAACCATGATGAGGCTGGGTTCAGAGCGTTCGGAACTTGGAGTGGTATGTGACCAGATTGGCACACCCACGTATGCTCTTGATTTGGCAGAGGCCATATACACTATTCTTACGGCTCGTCAATGGGTTCCCGGAATCTATCATTTTTCAGACGAGGGAGTGTGCTCATGGTATGATTTTACCAAAGCCATTCATCGTATCGCAGGAATAAAGAGCTGCAATGTGAAGCCAATAGCTACTGATGATTATCCTACTTTGGCCGCAAGACCTCCATATAGCGTTCTTGATAAAACGCGCATCAAAAAAACTTACGGCATAACCATTCCTCATTGGGAAGAGAGCCTTGTGGACTGTATTAACCGTTTACAAAACAACTGATCATGTCGCAACTCACTGACGAAATAAGCCGCAGGCGTACATTTGCCATTATCTCTCACCCGGATGCCGGTAAGACTACCCTAACCGAAAAATTGCTCCTCTTTGGTGGCGCAATACACATAGCCGGTGCTGTGAAGAGCAACAAAATCAAGAAAACCGCCACCAGTGACTGGATGGAGATTGAGAAACAGCGTGGTATCTCTGTTGCCACTTCGGTTATGGGTTTTGATTATGGCGATTATAAGATAAATATTCTTGATACTCCCGGCCACCAAGATTTTGCTGAAGACACATATCGCACGCTTACAGCAGTTGACTCCGTTATCATTGTGGTGGATGTGGCAAAAGGTGTGGAGCAGCAGACCCGTAAGCTCATGGAGGTGTGTCGCATGCGCAATACTCCGGTAATAATATTCGTAAACAAACTTGACCGCGAAGGGCGTGATCCGTTTGAAATTCTTGATGAGCTTGAGCAAGAGCTTAAAATAAATGTTCGTCCTCTTAGCTGGCCTATTAATATAGGTGCCAAGTTCAAGGGGGTTTACAATATTTATGAGCAGACTCTTGATTTGTTTACTCCCGACAAACAGAAAGTTTCGGAACGCGTAGAGATAAATGATGTCAATGATCCCAGAATAGATGAAGCTGTAGGCGAGACCGATGCCGCCAAGCTTCGCGAAGATTTGGAGTTGATTGAGGGTGTATATCCTGAATTCAATGTTCAGGATTATCTTGATGCGCATGTAGCTCCGGTATTTTTTGGGTCGGCATTGAATACATTCGGTGTCAAAGAGCTTTTGGATTGTTTTGTACAGATTGCACCGTCGCCAAAGCCCGTTATGGCAGTTGAGCGGGAAGTAAAGCCAGAAGACGATCAGTTCTCGGGATTTGTGTTTAAGATTCATGCCAACATGGATCCGAATCATCGCTCATGTATTGCATTTGTCAAAGTATGCTCAGGTAAATTTGAGCGTAACGCGCCATATAAGCATGTGCGCTCAAATAAAGTTTTGAAATTCGCCTCCCCTACTGCGTTTATGGCTCAGAAAAAGAGTATAGTAGATGAAGCATATCCGGGTGATATTGTGGGTATTCCTGATACCGGCAACTTCAAAATAGGCGATACGATAACAGGTGGAGAATCATTGCATTTCAAGGGATTGCCAAGTTTCTCGCCTGAAATGTTCAAATATATTGAGAACACAGATCCCATGAAGTCAAAGCAGCTTGAAAAAGGTATTCAGCAACTTATGGACGAGGGCGTGGCTCAACTGTTTGTCAACCAGTTCAATGGTCGTAAACTTATTGGTACCGTGGGTCAGCTTCAATTTGAAGTCATACAATACCGACTCTTGCATGAGTATGGCGCACAGTGCCGATGGGAGCCAATATCTTTGTATAAAGCATGCTGGATTGAAAGTGATGATGAGCAGGCTCTTGACGCATTCAAAAAGCGTAAGCATCAGTTTATGGCCGTAGATAAAGAAGGCAGAGATGTGTTCCTCGCCGACTCCAACTATGTGCTCCAAATGGCTCAGAATGATTTTCCCAAGATTAAGTTTCATTTCACGAGCGAATTTTAATGGATGCTTTCAAAGAATTAAAAGAGTTGCTTCTCAAAGACAGAAGCATACGCCGATTTGACGCTTCTCAAAGTATTGACATTGATACGTTGAGGAACCTTGTGGATCTGACGCGTTATTGTGCATCGGGTCGCAATTTGCAACCATTGCGTTATCGCATAGTTGTGAAAGAGGCTGAATGTCAACTTGTGTATCCTCTTTTGGCTTGGGCTGGATACCTCAGTGATTGGAATGGCCCCGAACAATCAGAGCGGCCCGTGGCATATCTTGTGCAGTGCTTGGATACTGATCTTACTAACAATTGCCTATGCGACGATGGCCTGCAGATTCAAGCAATAACACTTGGTGCCGCAGCTCTTGGTATTGGTGCTTGCATTATAAAATCATTTAACGCGCCCAAGCTACAAAACGTGCTCTCATTGCCTTGCAATATGCAACCTCGCTATGTGATTGCCATGGGATATCCTGTTGAAAAGGTTGTGATTGAGCCTATGTCTTCACCTGAAAGCATAGAGTATTACCGAACTCCGGATGGTGTGCACCATGTTCCCAAACGGTCTTTGGACGAGCTGATTATAAAATAGCAACTGATGATTGCTGCGAGTTGCTTTCAATGAAGAAAAGAGTTGAACTGAGCAGTTATTGCTTTGTTGTTTCGGCATTGACAATTGCGCTGTTGTGCGGTGTGTTCGTATATGTCTTGAAGCAAGCTGATCATATATGGTCCGCTATCGTGCTTGGCATGGTAATCATCGTACTATGTTTGTCAACATTATTCTATATGCCTCTTTCAATTTCTGTTGACAATAAAAATCTTAACATCAATCGTTCATGGCGTATTAAAAGCATTCCGATAGTGGATATTGCGGAAGTGAAATTATGTCAGCCGACAATGGGCGCAATACGCATATGCGGCAGTGGCGGATTCTTTGGATGGTATGGATGGTTCCGTGAGGGCGACACAGGCAAGTATTTTGCTTATTATGGAAAATCATCGGATTGTTTTTTAGTAACACTTAAGGATGGCCGTAAATATATGCTTGGTTGCACAGATGCTCCTGCTATGGTCCAAGCATAAAGCAGGATGCGGATAAAGGACGTTAATTATTCAATCTTATCTTCACCACCAGTATGGAGCATGCATCAATGGCGTTTGCAGGAATGCGAACGGTTGCCTTCCCACCGTCCTTATCCAGGCGCAACGGCATGCCGGTGTCCAGCACAGAGGCTTCGGCGGCATAGGGAAGGTCCAGCGTAAGCGTCTCGGCCGGGCGGGTCAGGAATGCATAGACATACGTCTTGCCGTCTATCTCCTTCTGCGTGAGGTACACATTAGCGGGTGCCTTGATTGAAACGGGACGGGCGTCATATATACCCTCTCCGTTGGCAGTCAGCCAGGCACCCATCTCACGCAGACGTCTTGTAGCCATCACGGGGAAGGTTCCGTCGGCCTTCGGCCCTACGTTAAGCAGGTAGTTGCCTCCCTTGGAGACGTTGTGTATCAGGTAGCGGAGCATGTCGCGAGAGGACTTCCAGTTGTAGTCCTTGGCATGATAGCCCCACGAATGCTGCATGGTGGCCGGTGTCTGCCAGGGCTTCTCGAGCATCTCCTTGGGATAGTCGTTGTCGTTCATCTCCAGATAGTCGATATTGTCACCTGGATTGAAGAAGGCGATGCGCCCGTTTATGAGGCACTTGGAACTATACTTGCGTATCATGCGTATCAGTTCGTCACGCCTTTCCGGAGTAATGTGGCACTTCTCGTTCCATGTGTCGAACCACAAGAGGTCGGGGTCGTACTTCACTATCAGTTCCTTCACCTGAGGAAGGCTCTTCTCCTGCCAGTACTTCTCGAACTCCTCCTCGGAGCGCACCAGCTTCCAGTTGGGCTGTGCACCGCCGGGATGCTCCCAGTCCTGCCAGTGGGAATAGTAGAAGCCGTACTTCATGCCATACTTGCGGCAGGCCTTCACCAGTTGCGCTAGGATGTCCTTCCTGTAGGGCGTCTGCATAATGTCGAAGTCAGACACCTTGGAGTTCCACAGGGCGAAGCCGTCGTGGTGCTTAGTGGTGATAATCAGGTAGCGCATGCCAGCATTCTTGGCTTCCTCCACCCACTGCTCGGCATCGAAGCGGGTCGGGTTGAAGCGTGCGGTCAGCTTATGGTACTCCTCGGAGGGTATCTCGAGGCGAGCCTGTATCCACTCGGCATACCAGCTGTTGCCCTGCGGCAGGGAGGGGTCGGGCATGGTACGTCCGTTGTAGCTGCCTTCCAGCACGGAATACAGACCCCAATGGATGAACATGCCGAACTTGGCGTCCTTGAACCACTGCAGACTGTCGGGATTCTTCAACGTGAGCGAGGGGTCCTTCTGTGCCGACGCCGAGGTTAAGCACAGGAGGTAGAGCAGGGATATAAGTATTCTTTTCATAAGGTTTGCGTTGGTTGTGTTTATTTTAGACGTATGGAATAGATGCTCGGCTTGCCGTTGGACTGGCGTATGTTCATGCGGAACTTGTCCGTGGTCAACGTCTCGGGCAGGGCAAAATCTATGACGCCGTAGCCCATGAAGCTGTTCTGATATGATACGGGCAGGAGGCCGCTCCGGTAGACTGTAGTCCAGGCACCGGCGTTCTCCACCTCGATATCGAAGTCGCGGATGCTGTTCTCGCCGGCTATGACGAAGATGCGGTTGAAGGTGCGCTCTCCGTCCAGATTCACCGTTATCCTAGCCAAAGAGTCGCCTGACACCCAGGAGGTGCTCACGTCGCTGTCCACGGCATAGTCGGAACTATAGTGAAGCGTGTCGTTGTTGTATACGCTGCTGGCCTCGGCACGGGCATCGGAGGTGAGGGAACGGGGCTTGCGCAATTCCTTGGGGAAGTCCTTGCCGTTCTCTATGCCGAGCCGTCGCTCCACTCCACGTTCAGGTAGGTGTTCATGCCGAAATGCAGGAACATGCCATACTTGCTATCATAGCCTGCTGGCCGGGAGTGGGCTGCGGGCCTTCAACTTGGTTCTTAGGAGTGCAGGCGCACAACAGGGTGCCGGTGGCCATGAGGCAGAGTGCACGGCGTAATTGGTTTGTTGTTTTCATATAGAAGTGAAGTCTGTTTTTATTGATATTGTCAGTGAATGTCTCTTCATTACAGGCCTATGCGGTCGCGCAGTTCCCGCAGTATCTCGGCGTCCTTTGCCCTCAGGCGTCCGTCACGGTCGGGCGGGCAGTTGAGGATGAGCACATTGTCGTTCTTGGTGCAATGGCGGTAGAGCTTCTCCAGCTCGTCCACGGACTTGAAGCTGTTATCCTTGGTGTTGTAGAACCAGCACTGGCTGATGCAGATGGTAGACTCCCAGGGCAGATAATAGTCGTGACCGTTGTGGGTGAACACCTTGGGGTCGTTGTCGCCGGGCAGGTGAGGGTCACCAAGCCTGAAGTCGCTTGGGAAGTAGCGGAAGGGGTAACCGGCCTTCTGCTCCTTGGGCACCACGTTCATGTCGAGCTTATCGGGCGAACCGATGGTCCAGTTGATGCCGACCTGACAGTCGGGCTCCCTCTTCTTGATGATCTGGTAGATGTCCGCTATGGGCCAGCGATAGTTCTCCTTGGCCCAGCCGCCGTCGAACCAGAACTCTACGATATGGGTATACTTGCGTGTGATGGCTATCAGCTCCTCCAGTTGCTTGAGCATATAGTCGTTGTAGGCGGCGTCCTGTGTGCGGTCTTTCACGTCGCCGTTGACCTTTCTGTCCCAGAGGGAATAGTAGAGTCCCAGGCCGATGCCGTACTTCTTGCATGCCTTGGCAACGGTTTCGACCACGTTGTTCTTGTTGCCTGAGTTGGCCACGTCATACTCCGTGTACTTGCTGTCCCACAGGCAGAAGCCATCGTGGTGCTTGGTTATCAGTATGATGTACTTCATGCCGGCCTCCTTGGCGGTACGCACCCACTGCTCGGCGTCTATCTGCGTAGGGCAATAGGCGGATGCAGGCTTGGAGCCGTCGGTCCATTCCTCGTCGAGGAACGTGTTTATGCCGAAATGTATGAACATGCCATACTTGCGGTTGATTTGCTCACGTTGTGCATGGCTCGGTAAATCGGAAGGCACCGGTAAAATCAGTTTCTGCCCCCAAAGACATGAGGTAGCTATAACAGCAAGGACAGATAATAGCAAAATACGTTTCATCGCTTTTTATTATTTATGGTTTTGGAGTGCAAAAGTAGAGGTTTTCATGTAGATTGGAAAATAATTTCACGCGTGATACTTTGCAAAAAACGACATTCTTGCTACTTTTGCAGGAAATATCATCACAGCACCGCAACAGATGAAATACGCCGACTACAACAACACCCTGTCGTTGCAAATGATTTACACCGGCTATGCCGAGGTTGGCATCGAATGGTGCTACAAGAACGTAATCAGTCCGTTCACAAGAATCTACCTCATAGACCGGGGGAGTGCCTCCGTCTACATGAACCAGCAGGAGTACAGACTGAAGGAAGGCGACATGTTCATCATCCCCAAGTTCACCTATCACGAATATTCCTGCCCGGAATCGATGTCACATTATTATATCTGCTTCATCGACCAGCTCATCGGAGGGAGAAACCTCTTTGAATACGCCAACATCAATTACTGCCCGCAAGCCTCAGAGCTTGATAAACACCTGATGAAGCGCTTCCTGGAACTCAATCCCCACTGCTCTCTTCGCGATGCCGACCCCGTCTTCTACGACAACCGCCCCGAACTGTTCTCCATAAACCGCGAGCACTCAATCGGAGAGCTGAGGATGGACATAGAAAGTTCCGGAATCCTGCTGCTGCTCTTTTCGCGGTTTCTCAAGCAGGGTGTCTGTTCCATCTTTCACCCAAGCACAAAGATGATACAGGTGTTCAACCACATCAACAACAATCTGCATCGGCGGATTCCCATTGCCGAACTGGCAGAAATCATGTGTGTGTCGCCCGACCACTTCATCCGAATCTTCAAGCAAGTCAACGGACTCACCCCCAACAAGTTCATACAGAGGAAACGCGTGGAAAGAGCACAGACACTGATGCTCTTCTCCGACCTAGACATTGCGCAGATTGCCCGCGAAGTAGGCATGCCCAATCTGTCGCAATTTTCCAAGCTGTTTCATCAGCAGACCGGCATCTCCCCCAAGCTCTACATACAGAAAGGATACCACAATCAACAATAGTGTATTCATCACAGCAAAGTTGTATTTTTCAGAGGGGATGCTGATACTTACTGTGTCATATTGAGGTTTTGGAAATATTGGTGTCCGGTAAACGGTTTCAATACCTTATTCCTATTGATTTTGGCAGTGGACAAGCCCCCTTTTGCCAAATGATAACGGCTGTCTGGTAAAATCGTCCTTCACTTTATTCCAGAAGCAAGAGATTCTATCGGTGGAATTTTATATGTTTGACAACATATTTTTATTTCACTGACAATAATTGGCAGTGAGATTTATTAACTTTGTGGAAAATTATGACTACTTATGAAAATTCTACATCTCTCTGATACCCATGGAGCGCATCATCGGCTACGGGATTTGCCCGAGGCTGATGTGGTGGTACATTCCGGTGATTTCTGTATGGTAGGTAGCGAACAAGAAGCGATTGACTTTCTCAACTGGTTCTGCGACTTGCCGTATAAACACAAAATTTTCATCTGCGGGAACCATGACGATTGCCTTTATGGAGCCAATATCAGCGGTCTTGATAGCAATGTGCATTACCTATGCAACTCAGGAATTGAAATTGACGGGGTGGAATTCTATGGTGTTCCTATGTTCATGGAGGATTGCATAACAGAGCGTCAAAGTCGGAACTATGCCAAAATTCCTACTAATATTGACATTCTGATTACTCATTCTCCAGCCTACGGAATCCTTGATTTCGACAACGGCATCAACTATGGCTCTGAGGAAATTCTTTCAAAATTGCCAGAGTTAAATCTGAAAGCGCATCTTTTCGGACACATTCATCTCCAGCATGGGATAATGGAACAAAACGGTATTATTTACTCTAACGGAGCGATAATGAATGATGACTACACCAAACTTAACAAACCAAATACAGTAGAAATATGAATATACCACAGTTAAAACGAATGCTATGGGTCATGAACGAGATTGTCCAAGCGTCCGCTAACGGAGGCATTACCCGCGATGACATGAATAAGAAATGGGTGAATTCCTGCAAGAATGACTATGATGGAGAACCTATAACAGAGCGTACTTTCTACCGAATAAAAGCTAATCTTGAGGAACTGTTCGGTTGTAAAATCGTTTGCGCTCCAACATCCAAAAAGTATTCGGTCAATATCAATGATGCCGACAACGACCGCAACAACCTGACTCTGTTGGAAATATTGTTGCGCAAAGTGAACCGGACATCCGTGAATCAGATACTTCAGATGCTTATGACCGGTAATGACGTACCTGCTGATGATATGCGTGCAGCTCGTGATTTAGCAGCAGCCGTAAGCCGTCTTCCACAAACCTATTCCGAGGAATTTTTTATGCGCGCTCATGATATCAAAGGTGCAGACAAGGCTGAACCTGACGAATATTATCGTAATTATATCTGCGTATGGAATGATTCCATATACCATCTTACTTGGCAATGGCTTTCAATCGGGTTCTATGACAACGAGATATGCTTTTATCTCGTAACAAACGAAGGAGACCAATCGGAGCGCTCACGCAAAGCTGCTGAGGCCGGATTCGGTGAAGGAATTCGTTATAGAGGCGGATACTACTGGCATGAACCGATTGAACCGGCATTATTCACTATGCCGTTTGAGACTAAGCCGGATATGGACAAAGTTATCCGCAGGGCAGAATTACTAATCCGCCGCCTTGAAAAAGTGCAGTCTTCTGAGAAAAAAATCCATCAGTGACATCTATTGGCAGTGAGCTGTTGTAATTTTGTGCTGTAAAACATAGCAAGCACCTGCGCATAATCCTTTGTGGTTCAAAAATAAATTCGTAACTTCGCGATATGAACCAAAACCGTGAATATACGAAACAGACAGTTTAGGACTACATAAGATATTGCACCAAATGCAATGACAACCATCCGATTCGGTAAAATCTGGTAAATTATACAAGGAATCATAAGATGGAAGTCAATGGTAGGTCGTGTATCCTCATCTGAGGGCGCAGGCTGCTTTTGCTTCAATCTGGATTCCGGGCTTACCAGAGCCTTACCGAAAGAGAGAACCAAAAGAGCGTTGTGTCCTCTTTTTATTCGGCACAACGGTAACCGGCTCACCGTAAGAGCCGCAAACTAAAACTATTTCAACAATGGCAATCTGGAAAGTTACAGCCAAGCGCAAATTCGACAGTGGAGTGGTTTCATTCTCGCCCGGTATGAGCGTTGAGATTCAAACCAACACACTCTCGACTTCATTCTGGACTCAGGCTGTATACCGCAAGGCAATCGCGGAGCGTTTCGTATCCGAATACGGATTGAAATGCCCGGCATCAAAGTTTGAGCAGCAGGTGAACAATGTGAATTTCGACTATACCTTGGTGTCGAAATAAACGATTATTATCAGTCAGGGAGATGGCAGAGTTGTCTCCCTGACATCAGCAATCATCAAATCCAGTAAACTATATGGTATCGTATCAATGGACAGTCAGGTCTAAACGAGTGGTTGGACGCCTCCCCATTGGCGCATGGGTTGAGATTATCAAGACCAACACCACAGCTAAACCGACACCTCTTGAGATATTCAGAGCATTTGAGAGCAAATACGGAATGAAGATACCCACAGTCTCGACCGATCAATGTTTCGAGATTATTAAAAATTTCTGAAAATGGACAAAGTCATGATTCTTGCTATTGGCAATGCTGGTGGCAACATTGTAGAAGCAATTAGACGGGAGACGAAACATGCCGAGATGAAAAAAACTCAGTATGTCTTCGCAGACTGCAATGAGGATGATCTGAGAAAACGTGAAGCGGCTGGAGAAAAGATTGTCCTACTTGATATATGCAGTGATTCCTTCCCGGTAGATGTTTTTAAGGATGCCACGAAGCTAATAATCGTAGTAGGACTTGGAGGCCAGACTGGAACTAAGTTCGTGAAACTTGCAGCAACCGCAGCCAAAGATGCCGGAGTTGAAGATATTAAAGTTGTTGCCACAATTCCTTTCATCTTTGAAGGAGAAGACAAGGTTCAATATGCTGTCTCGGCAGCTCAACGTCTTTCTGCGATTGGTGGACTAAAGTTATCTGTTTTCAATAATGATGAACTAATGACGAAGTATCCGGATCTTAATTTCTTCAATGCTTTTGAAACGGCGGACAAAGAAATTGGAGACATCATATCTAAACTGAAATGAAGCAATTAGAAGACATTTCTTCACTGCTGAATGTTATTCAATCCAATGATGTCGAAGCATTGACATTGATGGAATATTGTTGTGCATGCTTATTAAGGGATGACTCACAACTTTTACGATTGTCCGATAAATGTCATAAAATTGAAGAGTCTTTCAAAAAAACACTTCCGTTTCATTTGAATGTTATTTCGGCGGCGGCAAGAGGCCGGTTAAAAGAAACAGCCCACAGCATCATTCTGCATGATTTGTTGCATCATCCGGTCATTCTTTCATCATTCCTTGTAGAAATTGTAGGCATTGACGGAAATACGTTTTCTGTCTCGGATATTGAATACCCTGATAAAGACAGAATAGACCTAAGCTTACGGTCAAAAGAGAAGTATTTGATAATCGAAAACAAAGTAAACTCGGCAGAAGAACAAAAAGGACAACTTTACAGATATGCGACGCATGCTGAAGAAACTCATAAAAAAGATGACATCATCATTCTGTATCTGAATCCTTCTTCGTACGAGGTTCCATCTCTTTACTCAAGAAGTAAAGATGGGAATGGAAATGAAGATGACTATGATACAGTAAATACTGACAGAATTACAATCAAGAACTATAGATACGATATAATTGCATGGCTGAAGAAACTGGCAGATAATTCACAAATCATCAATGAAAGCGAGCCATATCTTAAAAGCGCCATATTGCAGTATATAGACTATCTCGAAGAATATTTCCAAACGAAAGACGAATATAAAGAACTACACGAAATGATAGAAAAAGAACTCAGAGCTCTACTCGGAATTGAGGATAACCTATCCTTACAAACTCAGATAGAGATTCTCAACGACAAAAAATCAAGTCTTGAGAGATTGACGTCTGAAATCAGCGCATACCTCAACAAACTTCAAACGCAGCAGGCTGTAGAACGCCTTGAAAGTGTGGCCAAAGAATTAAACGAAAAATTCAAAGGGCAAATCACATTCAAAATGTACAATTTGCTGGAACCTGAGGTGGGATTTGATATTGAATTCAACAAACAAGTCATGCATGTCACAATCACATACACCTCTGCTCATGAATACTGGTGGCGAGTGTATGCAACTCAAGGTATAGAAGATAGTACAAAACACAGCATTGAAGAACTGATAATTCCTGTAATGGGAAACGTCATCAATGGCAGCAAAGGAACATGGGATATCTATAAACAGACTTCTGAACAGAATTGCGGCTTACGCATAAGCGAACTTGCACAACTGTTTCAATGTAACGTAGATTTCAAGTTTCTTTAATCTTATGAGAAAAAGAGAAAATTGTATCGCAAAATGAGACACAGCTGTCGTAATTTTGCGGTACAAACACATCAGCCCTGTGGCGGAATTGGTCAGACGCGCTTTATATTAGATGGAAAGTGCCTCGGAAGGGGTATTGCCGATTCGAACCCGGCCAGGGCTGCAAAATAAACGAACAACACTATGGAAGAATTTACAAGACCTTTTACAGAGGAAGAATTTGACAAAGCATTCCGAGAATCGGGTTATCCGGAGATTGCAAGGCGGTATTGCCACGATATGATGTTAGAGAGATTTAACTCCCTGATGAGATATGAAATATCTCTGATGGATTTGAATGATTTATCAAGTTCGCTGAATGAGTTAAAGAAAGAATGTAGCTGGACGACCGATACCGTGCGCGAACAAGCCTGGATAGAACTTGTTAAATCCGGCGATATAGAAATTTATATCGAACAACGAAATCATGGTAACAGCCATGAATGGTCGGTAATCTTCTGCGAACAATGTTGCTCAAAAGAAGATACTCTGAATTCCGACACTTATGCCGACACCTATCTTAAACGCCGTGAACTACACAGGACTAACGAGGGATCCGTTGGCAATAAAATCGGATACATGAGCATGAAGCCCGGAATCATATCTGATCCGGAAATCAAAAAGGCAGTAAGTTTTCTGGCTAAGGGGGAAGGTGATTTGGTTGAGCATTACATCGGATGCAAGATTTTTGGTAGATGTGGCAAGAATGTAAACGAGCTGTTCAATGAGGCTATGTATTATAAGAGACTTTGCGAGCAAATCATGGCTGATGGATATGATAAGGGAAGCGCTATACGCCATGCTGACAATCTTATTGATAAAGTAGATTATCCGGTATATATGACGGTATACAAGGAGTCAATGGGTCATGGTGCTACTCCTGACGAAGCGAACCGTTTGGCAGATTGTTGTGAGCACAATAGCGTTAATGGATATCTATTACTAGAAAGGCGTGAGTTCATGAAGGACTTCACTGAGCCATGGCAAAGAGAGATATATGCCCGATTGACAATCGACGAGATAAAAAAATCCGAAGGGGGACTCAGCACTCTCCAAGAAAACGAAATTCGCGCATCCTTAGGATTAAGCCCCATTGACAAACCTCTTACATATGAAGATCAAGAATTTATACGTCTGAAGAAAAAATATCTGGACAATGGTCAGAATGAATATTTGGCAGAAAAGCATGCGTATGAGGAAGTGTATGGTGATGACATCAACTCTCCGTTACCACACGGAAACAGAGCCCGTGACTTCAATCGTGAGATACTTCATTCGATGTTTCCTGACGTTGATGTCGATTCCGAGGACTTTGAAGATGGAATTGATATGGAAGATTTTTCTCGTGATTGAATAATCCGGTTATTTATATAAAAATGATATGACTACTGAACATTCAAATTGGAACGGCTACGATGTCTATGGCGACATCGCTGAACTCGACGCGATTGTAGAATCAACAGGGTTCATCAATCTGGACAAAGATGATGTTATCGGAGTGCTTTCCGCTGAAGGAGAGAACTGTGTGGCAACAGGAACGGGCAATCGTATTGATGAAACCTTTACTACGGCAATCAACGAGTTGCCATACTCTATAGGTAAGATAACCAATCTACTTATTAGTTTCCGTGGTGGCAACCTACAACCGAACATAGCGGATATCTCAAAGATTCCATCCTTCTTATCGGAGGTAAACCCCGATATGGATGTGAAATGGGGAATCGCTAAAGATGATACTTTAAGCGATTCATTCAAAGTCATCCTTATTGCTTCAGTAAATCGAGAATAATGGAGAGTCAGAATCTTTGCAATTTTCTTTGGCTAATGGTCTGAACCTCCTATATTCGATACAAATATAACCCACTGACATCTTTTGACAGCCTGTGGAATTAATTTTGCTCCAAAATTAGATTAACATGGATAGGGATCAGATTACTGAAGATGAAAGACGACAACTTGCAGAAAAAAGGAAGCAAATCCGCCGAGAGAATGCGCAACGGTTTGCTGGTTTGCGAGACTTTATTGTAGAGCAGCGCAAGGAAACCATAGAAATGATGCGTCGCCGTCACGCCCACTACACCAAGCTAATTAATGATGGCAAAATCAAAACTGCCCAGGAATTCTATGATAGATTCAAAGAGCATTTTGAAATGTATGGAATCAAATTGGAACTCTCCGATGATAAGTCGAATTGTTCAATCTATCTTGAACTTGGAGATTACGACTATGAGCAATACTGGGTAGAAGACGGTCCGAATGATAATTTTGCAGTGGTAAGCCCAAATGTTGCTTTCAAAGATTTGTTTACCAATCTTGAAGTCAATATATTTACAGGGGAATATCTTTAACAATAGACTGACAGCTTTTGGCAGCGCACATTATTATCTTTGCCGAATGATTTACAAGGAATATTTCATAAACTCCGATTTTGAGGAGGTTTGGCACACGCTTCAGACGTATTACAATGAGCCTGAAAGCGTGAGAAATTTGTATAAGACTCTATTTTATACAATCCGCAATCTGCCCGTAGACGATGTCCATGCGGGGATGCCGCTGAAGATTGAATTCGATTTCGAAAATATGATGCATATATCTGGAACTCCCGATCCTTTAGAGTGGCTCACAGGGCGTGACGTCATTTTTGATGAAGCAGATATGCGTGAACATTACCGCACCGACGGCAAAATGCCCGAAGTGCCGATGATGGCAGAGTTTGCCGCGCATCTGCTTTATTGGTCCACGCTTTATGATTTCAAGACCAAGACACGTCAGCAAAAGGATTTTCAGAAATTCCTTGATTCTTGCATCGACGGCACACGAGAATATTCTCTTGAAGATCCTGGAATCTCATTGTCACTCAAACGCAAGCAATGCTACTACTGGAAAGAGACTGTCGCCAATGATTCAGCGATAGACTGGAGCTATATACTTGATGTGCTGCGGAAACGTATCGAGTATCATATCGGTTATCATCGACTCACCGAAAGGTTTGTCAACAGCAAACATTACATCTCGCGCATGGAGCTTTGCTGCCGACTGCTTGAACTTGCGGCGGCCGATTATTATGATATGGGGGGCGTCTATGTCAACACCCGGAATTTCTCACGGTTTGTCGGGCCAATTTTCAATGAATATCATGTCAAGGATATTGGTAAAAGCGATTGTCAGGACTACATATTGTCAGAACTCCGTCGTGCCAAGGCCTACAAAATTCTCTGGAAATTCCTTGACCACAACCTCACTTACTGGTGGGATTAATATGTTTACTGAATATGTATAAAGTAATAGCATTAGGGCATGAGGCCGGTGAGATTGTCGACCAGTTAAGAAGAACCGGCATTTATGATGACATCCGTTTTGTATTCTGTGATACGGAACCGAATCGGCTGAAGACACATGGCCGGGATGATGACGAGCATATACTCCTCACAGGAATAACACAGTGTCGTGAAGCTATTCACGATGATTGCGAACTGATGGCAGTCCTTGTAACAAGCTTTAAAGAGGATGACTCTCTCAAATACGCCATGGAGATTATGTATGAACTGTGGAGTTATGCTGACTATACATATTGTTTTGCCACTACACCCAATGGTGATGCAGTCGTGAATAAAGGAGGACAGTTGGCAGAAGCATTTAACTGGATTACGGATTATTCCATTATCACCGTACTGCAAGACAACAGCAGATTATCTGAAGATATGGGAAAGAATAATGGTATGGTTCGCTTGCTCGGATCAGTCCTTCAACACCCAAGAAAAGGAATGAGTGAAGATTGCGATGAATTGCCCTTTGGAGTTTGGGCAACGGAAAAGCAGCTATACATGGCACTTCAAGCCATGTATTCCAATTATCCGGGACTGAGCGGATATTACGATGCCGAAGTTTTCTCTTTTCATAAAAGCACTCACAAATATTGAATAGAATGGACGATAAAAGAATCGAAATGATGCGAGAGCGTTGCGACACCTTCCAAAAATGGATAGAGGATTGGATGTTACCGGCAGCGGGTGATTTCTACATAATGTATAAAGACCATCTTGAAGAAATGGGAAACGAAATTATTTTCGATAATCCGGGTGATGGTTATGGCGACGCCAAGATAATAATACATATGTTCCATGGAGACTCGGAGGAATATACTATTACCTCCAAACGAGGAACCGGCTATGCAAAAGTCAGCCCAATTGTCAGATGCAAAACAAACGGGGAGACTATTGTTGTTGATATCTCTGAACGAACAGATTATGACTCTACATCAACTCATACATAAAGTCAACTTCGAAGATATAATCTCTGATCTTTTACGTCATGTTCCGGAAGTAGAGAATATGAGGCCCCGTTTCATGTCGGCATTCGATACTTTGCGCTCCATTACACCGGCAAAGAAGAGCTATGTTGTGGTTGAAGTTCTTGAAAAGGATTACTTGTGTGACGGAGTTCATGACACATGGATTAATGCTACCAACACTTGCAGTTCTACTATATGGGAAAGTATTCTTGCTGGGAAGATAAGATTGGAGTCAGCATTCAACATGCCTGATACGACTCGTGAAATAACCAATGAAATGATTGTCGCGGATTTACTGTGGCAGTTGGTTTCTTATGGTTTCCCCGAAGAGTCAACGGCGCTTCCCGGTTATATTCTACACAATAAACGCTTTCCCGATTCCTCCAGGCTTGAGAGGATTGAAGAAATATGCAGCTACATCGATTTACATCAGGTGACAGAAATATCGCATAAAGATATATGTCAGTACGGTGAGTCAGATAATATCGTATGGATTACAGACATAACCCCGTATTCATTGCCACATGATAAAGCCGCATACGACATGATTTGTTTCCTTGATGATTTCATGTGGTTCAACAACGAGACAAAGACCATTTTAATCATCTCAGCATCCGCAGGCTATGAAAAAGAAGAGCGTAAAATAGAGGAATTTGCCAACAGTATGTTGAAGAATCCAAAAATAGTACATGGAATACCAATGCTTCCCGGAATAGAGGTCATGGCAATTTTTATAACTGAACAACAATATGGAAGAGCATAAAGATGCATATTCATTTATGCCGTTGAAACATAGGCAAGTTATGGCAACTGGTTTTGCGTTAAAATATCGTGATGAATTAATGGATGTCGAACGGCAGATAAAAGGAATAGCCGGTAATTCTTCTGATGATGACGATAAATGGCGCAATAATCAGACAAAATTTGATGAAGTAAGGGAGCTATTGACAAGACGTTGGAATTTGTTGAATTTAATGTTCATGCCCAGCGATGCTAATATGAACAGATTCAAGGAAATAAATTTCCGCCTTGAAACCCTCTGCCGACTGCTGAGAGATAGAATGCTCAGACTCAAGCAATCATTACCTCTCGTCCGAGACGCTTATTTCGACGATGACTATGAACTTGAAGGCGAGCTGAGATTCAGTTTTAATGATGAAAATTCAGTCTTGAAGTTGGATGATGATCATTATTGCTCAGATTTTTGCAGAATGATTGATATCATCCACACATGTAACTATGGTACATATTGGGAATGCATCGAACGAATATCACCTAACTCTCACATTCTTGACGATGGGGTAAGCTGGAATGAGCCTCCATTTTACGGGCGTCCGGAGTTTAACGATATCATTATATGCCATGCGATGCACAATTTGTCGGACCACATGCTTTATTCTATCCCTGACATTCTACGTCTCAATGATTTCTGGGCTGAGGTTCACTTGACTTTTCAAAGCATCACAAAGCAAGACGGGACACGGTATATTCATTAAGTTTGGTTTGGTTCGGGCTTTACATATGCCCGACTAAACCTAAACCAGTATATAGAGTGTTGGGCAAAAAGAAGGAGGGCAGGCGTAATGGGAAACCGAGTTGTGCCTGAAATGTTAATGCCGTTGGACTAATTGCAAAAAAGTAGGCTGAAAAGCAAATGTGTGACGATGGAGATGCTT